>ENA-ORCY01000063-ORCY01000063.1-marine-metagenome-genome-assembly--contig:-NODE-63-length-87373-cov-8.414452_pt1 | contig 87373 bp, 78 predicted proteins | sample MGYA00248634_ERZ508507 | MGnify/ENA primary metagenome ERZ508507 (study PRJEB26178, sample SAMN06266269) | marine metagenome | isolation source: Columbia River Estuary | place: USA:Columbia River Estuary... | reverse complement strand
AAGCCAAAGCATATTTTTCCAGTATTGTCCAGTCAGTTGCGGAGGCTAAACCTTGTTTAATAATTTCTTCTTTAGAAATATCTTCATCATGTCCTTCACTGGCTTTTGTGGAAGGGGTAATTATAGGGCTAGGGAAAAAATCATTTTCAGCCATGCCTTCAGGTAAGCTTACTCCACATAAATTTCTACCCCCTGCACTATAGGTTCTCCAGGCATGACCTACCAAATTACCGCGAACGACCATCTCAATTTTGAATGGCTCACATTTTTTGCCAATGGCCACATGGGGGGCAGGGGTATCTAGTAGCCAATTGGGGCAAATATCCCTGGTGGCTGCTAACATATAGGCGGCTATCTGATTCAGGACCTGGCCCTTAAAAGGGATGGGGCTGGGTAAAATGACGTCAAAAGCCGAAATTCTATCACTGGCAATCATTACAAGTAATTGGTTGTCAATATAATAGACATCTCTTACTTTGCCATGGTACTCATTTATTTGGTGGGGGAAAGGCTCTCTATTCATGGTACAAAATTAATTTTTTAAAGATACAAATGATAATTTTTTCTAGAATGCGAACAATATGTTAATTTGTAGGACGATTCAAACAAAAACAACAATCTATGAAAAAATGTTTAAGCCATTTTGCGATCTTTTGCCTATCTACTTTAGTAGTATTTACAGCAAATGCTCAAAATGCAAGTAGTGTTTCAGGTACAGTAAAAAATGCAAGTACTTCAGAAACAGTAGCTGCAGTTTCAGTTACCCTAAAAGGTAATAATTCTGGAACCTATACCAATGACAGAGGTAATTTCAAGTTAACTGTGTCTCAAAAAACACCGTATACCTTGGTATTCTCTTCTGTTGGATTTACAAATAAAGAAGTGGTAGTCAATGACAATGCAGCTAGTTTAAATGTTAGCCTTAGTCCAGCCTTTGTACTAGGTTCTGATGTTGTAGTGTCCGCTTCAAGAGTATCAGAGAAATTTCTTGAATCTCCTGTAACAATTGAAAGAATTAGTGCTGCTAATATTAGAACTGCACCTGCTTCTGGTTATTATGATATCCTTGGAAATTTAAAAGGAGTAGACGTAGTAGCTGCAAGTATTTTGTTTAGAAGTATTTCTACAAGAGGTTTTAACGGAAGTGGTAACACACGTATGAACCAATTAATAGATGGAATGGACAACCAGTTACCTGGTTTAAATTTCTCAGTATCAAGTGTCGTTGGTTTAACAGAATTAGACGTGGATAATATTGAATTATTACCAGGTGCTTCTTCTGCATTATATGGTTCAGGTGGTATGAATGGTACTGTTTTAATCAACAGCAAAAACCCATTCAAATACCAAGGTTTAAGTTTCCAAGTAAAGCAAGGTGTAAACCACGTTGATGAATCTCAACGTCCTACGGCTCCTTTTAAAGATTATACAGTAAGATGGGCTAGTACAATTGGCGATCGTTTTGCTTACAAAGTAAGTGCTCAATATACTGAAGCACAAGACTGGTTACCAACAAATACTTCAAACTATTCTAGATTAACTGGAAATGGTAATGGTGGTTCAATTGCTGGTACAAGATTAACAGATCCTAACTATGATGGTGTTAACATCTATGGTGATGAAACAACATTAAATATTAATTCAGGCTTAATTGCTCCAGTGAAAGCAGGTATCCTTGCTCAATTAGCAGGTGCTTATGGTGCTGGTGCAAGTACAGTATTGGCTCAATTACAAGGTGCTTCTGCAGTCTATAATACACTTGCAAAGTATGGTGCATTTTTAGGCGCTAGCCCAGCAACAGCTGGTTTAGTACCTTATGCAGCTTTCTTGTTTGGTGATGCAAAAGGTTGGTACAAAGACATGAACGTTTCTAGAACTGGATATGGTGAAGCTGATGTCATCAACCCAACTGCAAAAAATATGAAAGTAACTGGATCTATTCACTATAAAGTAAACGACAAAACAGAAGCTTCTTTAAGCGCTTATACTGGTTCTGGTAATACAGTGTATTCAGGTTCTGATCGTTATTCTTTACGTGATTTTGCAGTGAGTCAATTAAAGTTTGAAGTGAAATCTAAAAACTGGATGTTCCGTGCTTATAAAACATTGGAGGATGCAGGTAACTCATTTAACTCAACTATTACCACTCGTTTATTCAATGAAACTTGGAAGCCTAGTGCTACTTGGTATCAACAATATACTGGTGCCTACACTCAATACAGAGATGCTGGTTTAGACTATACTGCTGCCAACAATGCTGCACGTGTAATAGCAGATGCTGGAAGACCAACAGGTAATGTAGCTAACAATTCACTTTTCCAAACAATCGCTTCTACGCCTATTTCTAAAGGGGGTGGTAAGTTTTTAGATCAATCTACTTTAAGTGTTGCAGAAGGTACTTTGAATTTAACTGAAGTGTTAAATTTAAATAAGTATGATATTGACTGGTTAGTAGGTGGAACAGCAAAATTATATACCTTAAACTCTCAAGGAACTTTGTTTGCTGATACAACTGGAAGAATTTTTATTAATGAAACAGGTGCTTTTTCTCAACTATCTAAGAAATTCTTTGGAGATATTTTGAAATTATCATTCTCTGGTCGTTATGACAAGAACACTAACTTCAAAGGTAGATTCACTCCAAGATTCTCTGCAGTAGTGAAATTAGCAGAAGACAACAATATTCGTCTTTCTTATCAAAGTGCTTATCGTTTCCCAACTACTCAAAACCAATGGATTAACTTAACAGTGGGTGGTGGTACTCGTTTAATGGGTGGATTACCTCAATTAAGAGATTTTTATAAATTCAATACCAACCCTGCTTATACTTTAGCAAGTGTTACTGCATTTGGAGGTTCTGCTGCTGTAGGAGCACCAAATCCTGCTTTATTGAAGCAACAAGTATTTGGAGAATTTAAGCCTGAGTCAATGAATTCATTTGAGATAGGTTATAAAACTTTAATTGCTAAAAAATTATTAGTTGATTTCTACGCATACACGGGTAACTATGAAAATTTCATCAGTGGTGTAACTGTATTACAATCAAGAAATGCAGCTAACCCAAGTCCATTAGATGTTTTAGATCCCAATAAGAGAATTGCTTATAGTGTTTCTACAAACTCTACTGCAAATGTTTCTACAAAAGGATGGGGTGCTTCAGTAGATTATTTATTACCTAATCGTTTTGTATTTACTGCGAATCTTTTCACAGATGAAATTGGCGAATTACCTAAAGGCTTTATCTCTTATTTCAACACACCTACTTGGAGAGCTAACTTCGCTTTAAGTCACCCAGGTTTATTGATGAATAACAGATTAGGCTTTAATGTTAACTTACATTATCAAGATGAGGTTATGTATGAGGGTACTTTCGTAACAGGTTTAATACCTTCTGTCAATACATTAGATGCGGTTCTTACCTATAAAGTGCCTAAATATAAGTCTTTGATTAAAATAGGTGGTACTAACATAATGAACAAATATTACAACACTTCATATGGTAGCCCTGCAATAGGTGGCTTATACTATATAAGTTTTGCATATAACGTATTATAATTCGTTTTAGGGTGGGTTAGATTTTAGATCCCCTCTCCTGACAAGCTCAGGTAGAGGGGATTTTTTTTATGCCAAATAATTACTTTTTTCCTTTATAAATCTCTATTTTTGCAACTCAAATTAAATAGTTATTCATGCGTTCAATTGCCTTAAGAGAAGCCATCCGAGAAGCCATGAGCGAGGAGATGAGAAGAGATGAAAGAGTCTTGCTAATGGGGGAGGAAGTAGCTGAATATAATGGCGCTTATAAAGTAAGCCAGGGTATGTTAGCTGAATTTGGTGCTAAACGTGTTATTGATACTCCAATATCTGAATTAGGTTTTACAGCAGTGGCTGTGGGAGCTGCTCAAAATGGTTTAAGACCCATTGTTGAATTCATGACTTGGAACTTTGCGGTACTTCCCTTGGACCAAATATTAAATACAGCAAGTAAGATGTTAGCGATGAGTGGAGGCCAAATAGGCTGCCCAATTGTAATGAGAGGGCCTAATGGAAGCGCGGGTCAATTAGGGGCGCAGCATTCAACTGCTTTTGAAAGTTATTTAGCCAATATACCAGGTATTAAAGTAGTATCTATTTCAAATGGATATGATGCAAAAGGTTTATTAAAGCAAGCTATTCGTTATGAAGAAGATCCAATCATGTTTTTGGAAAGTGAAGTCATGTATGGAGATAAATGCGAAGTACCTGAAGAAGAATATTATATTCCCTTAGGACTTGCCGATGTAAAAAGACCAGGCCGTGATATTACCATTGTATCTTATAGCAAGATGATGAAAGTGGCATTAGGGGCCGCTGAAGAATTGGAGAAGGAAGGTATTAGTGCAGAAGTCATTGATCTTAGAACCATTCGTCCATTAGATTGGATGACTGTTTTAGAAAGCGTGAAAAAAACCAATAGATTAGTAATAGTGGAAGAGCAATGGCCATTTGCTTCTGTTTCTTCTGAGTTAAGTTACCGTATTCAAAAAGAAGGCTTCGATTATTTAGATGCACCCATTAGAAGAATTACTAGTGCCGATGCACCGATGCACTATGCACCTAATTTAACCGCCCTGGCCATCCCAGATATTAGCAGAACTGTTAAGTTGATTAAAGAGGTAATGCATCAGTATAAGTAAAGACAAATAAAGGCTCCTTTATCCTTTATTTAAGCCTTTCAAATTAAAAATTAGTGAGTTCTAAATCTTTTTATAAATATCCCTCACAAAGGGATATTTTTGTTATAACAATAATTTCTTATTTATGGGACTAGTTATTTTTATTATTTTTTGGTTAGGTTGGCATATTGGTATGTATAGCATGCTTGTAAAAGCAGGAGGGGATAAAACCAAGGCAATGATTCCTATTTATAATACCTGGGAAGTGGTAAACTTATGTGGTATTCCAAAAATTTGGTTTTGGTTACAATTGGTTCCCATTTTAGGACAATTTATTAGCCTTTGGATTTCTATCATTTTTACCATGCATTTTAAAAAGGTAACTGTCATTCAACATGCATTAGTTGTTTTTTTTCCTTTTATATATTTGCCTTATTTAGGTTTTTCAAAAAAAGAAAAATGGTATGGTGAACAGGCTTTAGCCCATTATCATAAACCCGCTTCTAGAGAATGGATTGACGCTGGTGTATTTGCTATTGTGGCTGCTACTTTAATTAGAACATTTTTATTTGAAGCTTATGTGATTCCTACAGAGAGTATGGAAAAAACACTTTTAGTGAATGACTTTTTATTTGTAGACAAACTTACTTATGGTGCTAGAATTCCTCAAACACCTATTTCTTTTCCTTTTGTACACAATACTTTACCAGGGGCGCCTACCACACCTTCTTATTCAAAATTGGTGCAACTCGATTATCAAAGATTAACTAAGTTCAGAAACATTAATAGAAACGATGTAGTGGTTTTTAATTTTCCAGCAGGAGATACTATTATTAACTTACCAGAATTTGGATCTAAGTTCCCGTATTACGATGTATTAAGAACACCAGAGTATAATAATAATAGAGAAAAATTGCAAGCCGATTATCCAATTTTAGTGCATCCAGTGGATAAGACCGACAACTATATTAAAAGATGTGTGGGTATTCCTGGCGATATTATTCAAATAAAGGGTAGTAGGTTATGGGTGAATAATAAGCCAGCTTATGTGGCTGCTTCTGCGCAAACAGAATATATTGTAATAACCGATGGTACAGCCATCCCAGAAAGTTTTATAGAAGATACCATTGGTATTGACATTAATGAGGCAAGTTCCGATTTTAAAATAATGGAAGGAAGTCCTAATACTTATGTGATTAATATGACAGCAGGGGCTGCAGCCAGCTTACGTAAATTGCCTCAAGTAAAAGAAGTTAGTTTTTATGTAGATAATTTAATTGGGAATACTTTCCCGAATGATGTTGTGCATGCGCCATGGTCGGTAGACAATTTCGGTGCTATTCGTATTCCTAAAAAAGGAGATATTATTGAATTAAATGATACTACCATTGAAATTTACAGAAGACTTATTACCAACTATGAGCATAATAGTTTAGAAAAACAAAATGGTCAATACTTTATCAATGGAGCGGCTGCTACTACTTATTTAGTAAAGTATGATTATTATTGGATGATGGGAGACAATCGTCATCGTAGTCAAGATAGTAGATACTGGGGCTTTGTTCCTGAAACACATATTGTAGGTAGAGCCGCTTTAATTTGGTTTAGTTATAATAATTCCATTAGATGGAACCGACTCTTTAATCTTATTAAATAAATTACATAATTAAAGTACATGCAGCAAAAATTTGAATTCGAATATGATTTGTTAGACGATTCAAATCAATTGTCCAGCTCGGATCAAGAACTATTAGAAGCTGCTAAAAAAGCAACCCAAACGGCATATGCTCCTTATTCTAATTTTAAAGTAGGGGCTGCTGCAAGATTGAGTTCCAATACAATTATTATTGGCTCTAACCAGGAAAGTGCCAGTTTCCCCGTAGGCATTTGTGCCGAGCGTGCGCTATTAAACAGTGTAGGAAGCCAATTTCCCCAGGAAAAAATACAAACTATTGCCATTAGTTACGAGCCGGTAGCTAAGCCTTCCTTAGAGCCTATATCGCCTTGTGGTATGTGCAGACAGTCTTTATTAGACTACGAGAACAGGTTTCAATCACCCATTAAGATTATTATGGCAGGCATGTCGGGTAAAGTAATGGTTTTAAAATCGGCTACTCATTTATTACCCTTTGGTTTTGATGGTTCTATTTTAAAATAAGGTTTGCACACCTAGTGCTAGCCTAAATTCATGTTGTAATAGCCATTTCTTTCTGGCCTTACCCCAGGCATAACCCACTAGTGATCTATCAGCCCCCACAATCCTATGACAGGGAACTATAATGGCTATTTTATTTTTACCATTGGCAGCGGCCGCTGCTCTAATAGCATTAGGGTCCCCCATTTTTTTAGCAAGTTCCCCATAACTTAAATTCTTTCCAAAAGGCACTTCGTATAATTCTTTCCAAACTCTTTGTTGAAATTCTGTTCCTTCCTGGTTAATCGCTACTGAAAAACTTCTTCTACTGCCCGCAAAATATTCCAAGAGTTCATCAATGCATTGTTGAATCACAGGGGGTGAATTCTCTGATAAATTTATTTTTGCAACAGCTTCTGCTTCTACAAAAACCAATTCTTCAATACAATAATCAGAGGCTACTATTTTAATGACACCAATGGGGCTATGATATATTTGTGTATAGGTAGTTTCCATTAACCGATGGGTTGTCCGTTTTGAACCGGATGTGAGGGGTGTAATAATACCACTTCATTTTGAGTATCATAAACACCTAAAACTAAACACTCACTCATAAAATTGGCAATTTGCTTGGGTGGAAAATTTACCACCGCCACCACTTGTTTACCAATTAAATTTTCAATGCTATAATGAGCTGTAATTTGTGCGGAAGATTTTTTAATACCTAGGCTGCCAAAATCGATACTCAATTGGTAGGCAGGTTTTTTTGCTTTTGCAAAAACTTCAGCAGTTAAAATGGTACCGCAACGAATATCTACCTTGGTGAAATCATCCCACTGAATCATAGTTTTTTATTTACGTCCAAAGGTACAATGCTTAGGTCAATATTGTGTTCAATACTTGGGCCAATAATTAGTCTAATAAGTCGGCTAAATCGGAAAGGTCTTTTTGTTTGTATTGCAGGGTAGGGCTATTAAAACATTTTGCAAATTCTAGTAAATGTTTTTTAATGATTTTCACATTAGACAAAGCTTTGTAATAACTATTCTTTGGTTCTATGTTGGATCTAATCATGTATTGATCTAAATCTTTCTGTGAAAAGGCATTGCCTGTGGTGCCCTCTACATAAAATTGAATAAACTCTTGAGGGTTGGGAACTATTTCTTCAGGGTCCCAGTCCGATGCATAAAAAGCAATAATACATTGCTTAGGAATATTGATGAACTGCGCTTGTATTTCTAGTTGTTGACAAAGTTCTGCGTATAATAAAGTGTTCGCAATGGCATTGCCTTTTTTAGATTGTAGCGGCGCTGAAATTAAAAACTCTTCTGGCTTTTCGTAGTTAACTTCTACGCCCTTAATTTGATAGTAGCTAAATAAGATGTTTCTAATTACATTGGCTTGTTCTAAGGGCGTTAAGTAGTTGTTTAATTCAAGCCAAATATTGCGTCTAATTTTTTCCATTTGATGGCGTAAGCTGTCAATGGCTAATTCGGGAAATTGAAATTTTGTAACCAGTAATGCGCCTTCAAATAAAGAGGGGTCTGGTTTAGATTTCCATTCTATGAAGGCTTCTTTTAAATCTTGCAAACGCAGTTTGTAAATCATTATTTCAATGCGATCCAAAGTAGCCTCGTCCAGTGTATTTTCCCAAAGATGTTCTAGGTCGGGAATAATGGGGGTGCCATAATTGAGCAACCTGTCTGCAATGGTATTAAATACTTCTTCGTCAGGGTCGTCTATTAGCTTAAATAGGGCGCTAATTTCGGCTTCTTTTTGCATAGGTTAAACTAATGTTAGGTTTCAATTATTATTCAAATCAACGAAATATATCGTCAAAATCCCCTTTTACTTATCCCATCTATGTGGATATATTTAACAATTGTTTGCATAATAAATAGAATTATTAAACGTTCGGGTAAATAACAGAGAATAATGCCTAGTCTTATTGCTATTTGCCTTTTCTTTGTATATTATAACGATTGTCTATGTCAAACATGCATCTGATTACTCCTAAGTTTCCTGTAATGGCTAATTCATTACATGCAGAATTAAAAAGAAGAGTGAATCTATATTTAGAAGACCATGCTATTAAAGCAACAGGTAATTTTAAATTGTTTTCTAAAGCTATTATTTTAATGAGCTTATTTGTGGTTACTTATATTCATTTAATATTTTTTACCCCACCTGTATTTTATGCCATTTTAGAATCTGTATTATTTGGAGGGCTTATTGCAGCTATTGGTTTTAATGTTATGCACGATGGCAGCCATGGTAGTTTTAGTAAATACGCTTGGTTAAATAAATTAGCCTCTTCTTCTATTAGCGTGCTAGGGGCAAGCCGTTTTATGTGGGCGATGAAGCATGTAACCTTGCACCATACCTATACCAATATTGATGGGGTAGATGATGATATTGAAGTAGGTGTTTTAATGAGAATGGCGCCCACCCAAAAACATTATCTTTTACACCGTTTTCAACATATTTATTTCTGGGGTTTATATATGTTATTATATATTTTTTGGATTTTCTTTGCCGATTATAAAAAGTATTTCACTAAAAAAATTGGCACAGTAGAAATTAGCAAAATGAGCGTTTCTGAGCATATTGAATTTTGGGCAGTGAAAGTTTACCATGCATTTGTATTTGTAGTATTACCTATTTATATGTTGGGCTGGGTAAGCTGGTTAGTTGGGTTTTTAGTAGTGGGCTGCTTTGCTGGTTTTATATTGAGTATAGTTTTCCAATTAGCACATACCGTAACAGACACTGCATTTCCTTTAGCCAACCAACCGGAGAATAAAATGGAAGAAGAATTTGCAGTACATCAAATTCAAACCACTGCTAATTTTGCGACTAAGAGTAAAATAGTAAGTTGGTTAGTGGGTGGGTTGAACTTTCAAATTGAGCATCATTTGTTCCCTAAAATCTCTCATGTACATTATCCTGCTATTTCTAAAATAGTAAAGAAAACATGTGCCGATTTTAAATTAAAGTATATTGAATACCCAACTGTAGTAAGTGCCATCAAAGCACACGTTCAATACCTTAAATTAATGAGTAAGCCTTCATTCCAATAAACTAAGAAGCCTTTTTCTTTCTGGCCATTTTGCGTGGCGGGTTGGCTTTTAATTCAGCAATAGTGGCATTTACTTCTTCAATGGTCAAGGTTTCTACTTTTTCTTGTTGTTCTTTACTCAATTTGAAGTTGCGTAAACCTTGCTTGATATAAGGGCCATAAGGGCCTCTCAATAATTGTATCTTTTCTTTTTCAAATACCTTAATGGTTCTCTCGTCTTTGGCTTTGCGCTTTTCTGCAATCATAGGTGTTAATTCTTCTAGGGTTACAGTGTAAGGGTCCATTTCCTTGTTAAGGGAGTAGAACTTCTTAGCATGAGCCGCATAAGGGCCAAAGCGACCAATATTTACAGAAACATCTTCCTCTTCGAATTGTCCAAGCATTCTAGGTAGTTTGAAAAGCTCCATGGCTTCATCAAAACTAATTGTCTCAATACTTTGAGAGGCTTTCAATTTTGCGAATCTTGGTTTTTCTTCTTCATCTTGGTGGCCAATTTGAACCATCGGTCCATATCTTCCCATACGCGCAATTACTTTTTTACCAGTCACTGCATCAAAACCTAGTTCTCTTTCACCTTTTGCTCTTTCAGCCGTTTCAAGGGTATGTTCAATGGTCGTATGAAATGGTTCATAAAAAGAGGCTAACATATCGCTCCATTTTAATTTACCAGCTGCGATTTCATCAAACTCGCCTTCAATTTTAGCTGTAAAGTTAAAGTCCATTACTTTTTCAAAATGCAATTTCAAAAAGTCGGTCACCACTAAACCTAAATCGGTAGGGGATAACTTATTTTTTTCTGCACCTGTAATTTCAGACGCAGTCTCTTTCTTGATAACATCTTTATTGTCCAATGTTAAAATCTGGTAGATTCTTTTAATGCCTTCTTTTTCTCTTTTCTCTACGTAATTACGTTTCATAATGGTAGAAATGGTAGGCGCATAAGTAGAAGGGCGTCCAATACCTAATTCCTCTAATTTCTTCACCAGCGATGCTTCTGTATACCTCGAACTAGGTCGGCTAAAACGCTCTAGTCCTGTCATTTCTAAAAAGTCTAAAACTTGTCCTTTTGCTAAAGGGGGTAATAAACTTTCGCCCTCTTCATTATTATCTTCTTCCTCTTCGTCGTTACTTTCTAAATATACTTTTAGAAAACCATCAAATTTCATCACCTCTCCACTTGCCGTTAATGTTTCTTTATTGGTAGATACTTCAATTTTAGCAGTTGTTTTTTCAAATTGCGCATCGCTCATTTGAGAAGCAATGGTTCTTTTCCAAATAAGTTCGTATAATCTATTTAAATCGGCATCGTCTACTTTACTTTCATTCATGTAAGATGGGCGAATGGCCTCATGCGCTTCTTGCGCATTTTCATTTTTATTTTTAAACTTGCGTGGTTGATAATATTTTTCACCAAAGCTTGAATTAATTTCTGTTTTAATGGCGTCCACTGCTGTTTCACTTAAACTAATACTATCGGTTCTCATGTAAGTGATCTTACCACTTTCATATAATTTTTGTGCAAGCAACATTGTTTTACTTACACTGTATCCTAATTTTCTTGAGGCTTCTTGTTGTAAAGTAGAAGTAGTGAAAGGTGCTGAGGGCGTGCGTTTGCCGTCTTTTACTGCAATATCTTTTACGGTATATTTTGCACCTTTTGATTCGTTTAAAAACTTTTCTGCGGCGCCTGCGGTAGATAATTTTTGAGGGCCTTCTGCTTTAAACTTTACTTTCTTTTTATTAATATCAGGGGCTGTAAATAAAGCTGAAATTTTAAAAACGCTTTCAGGTAAAAAATGATTAATCTCTCTTTCCCTTTCTGCAATTAATCTTACGGCAACACTTTGTACACGACCGGCACTTAAACTTCTTTGCATGCCTATTTTTCTCCAAAGCACTGGGCTTAATTCAAAACCCACAATACGATCTAATATTCTTCTTGCTTGTTGTGCGTCCACTAAGTCCATATTTATGAAACGCGGATTCGCAACCGCTTTTTTAATAGCAGGCGCGGTAATCTCATGAAATACAATACGCTTTGTTTTTTTAGGATCTAATCCCAATACTTCTGCTAAATGCCAACTAATACTTTCTCCTTCACGGTCCTCATCCGATGCAAGCCAAACTTCCTTTGCCTTCTTTGACATGGATTTTAATTCCTTTACTACTTTTTCTTTCTCACTAGGGACAGAATATCTTGGTGCAAATTTGTTTTTTAAGTCAATACCCATATCTGCTTTCTCTAGATCACGAATATGACCATAGCAGCTTCTTACTTCAAATTCTTCCCCTAAAATCTTCTCGATCGTCTTGGCCTTTGCAGGCGACTCCACAATTAATAAGTTTTTTGACATAGTTGCCAACCGCTCCTACGGGTATTTTTGGAATTGAATATCAATTAATTATGAAAAAAGAAAAAAGACCATTGCTGGCTAATCTTCTCTTTTCTCGCGATGCAATATTAGAGCTTTCACCTAAAAAATAAAAATAAGCTATTCTATTGGAGCTAGAAAGGCCATTATTTTATCAATAATTTCAGGGGTTTTATATACTTTATTATGACCTAAACCATTGGTAATCAAGAATTTTATATTTTTTGGGGCTTTTTTTTGAAATTCGACCAAATCTTCGAAGGGACAAACCAAATCCTCCCTGTCGTGCACCCAAAGTAGGTCTCCTGCATAGTTTTCGATGGCCCTGTCGGCTTCAAAATAGGTAATTGGCAGACCGGAACCCTTTTCTACTAATTCATTAAAAGCAGCTCTGATGGCAGGGCTAAGGTGCATCATATTGAAATATCTTTCAAAGGTAGTGGTGGTTTTAGTGGCAGGAGCAATTAAAACAAACTTATGCTTTGTTGGATTTTCAATAGTCTCTGCAATCATGGCCAAGGTAATGGCACCTAAGGAATGGCCAATAAAATGATCAATGGGGCCAATTTCTTTTATGATTTGTTCAATGGCATGTTTATAGATGATTATATTAATGTGTTTGCCCTCACTAAGCCCATGACCAGGTGCGTCAAAACCAATGACCCTAAAACCCTTTTTCAATAAGGGCTGAATATATTGGTCAAACTTATAAAAATAGCTGGCATAACCATGTACAATTAATACGGTTTGTCCATTTGGCTTTGAGGGTTTCCATTCAAAGCCATGAATTATAGTTTTGCCTGTTTTTATAATGCCATCCCCTACGACGGTGATATGCAAGGGCTTCCCCTGATTAAATATTGCAGGGGCCTTTCTTTTCTTATATTTTGGATAGGGGGTGCAGAATAAATCAAAGGCCAATTTGCCTGCCACTGGGGGCGAAACCATGCCTAGGGTTTTAAACTTGGTCCTCAAATATTGTAAATACATCCTTTCAGAGAACCCGAGCGTGGCCATAACTATATAATTAGAGCGCAAAGATAAGAAGCCCTATTGTATAGATATTAGTTTTTTTGTATTTCGACAAAGAAAAATAAAAATGTAATGAAGGCATTGCATGATAACTAGTATTTTTGCAAAAATCTAAGATTGACCTATGTATTCGTTAAAAATTAATTTTGAACAAAAGGGATTAGCGCCAGTGACATTAAATGACATTAAGCCAGACCATAGTTTATTAGAAGTACTATTAGATGCAGGAATTGAATTACACCATAATTGCGGAGGCGTTTGCGCTTGTAGTACCTGTCATATATATATAAAGAAAGGTTCCGAATTTTTACAGGAGTTATCGGATAAAGAAGAAGATTTTATTGATAGAGCAGTGAGTCCAAGAATAGAATCGAGATTAGGATGCCAATGCGAATTATTAGCAGGCAGTGGCGCAATTGAAATATTAGTTCCCGATCAAACACAATTTTTAGGAGAATAAATTATAATAGACCCGAATTAAATATACCATTATGCCTCAGTTTGAACCACCCATTTATTGGAATGATCATGAAGACATCGCTCAAAAATTATATGAAAAATTTGGGGATGATTTTACAGAGTCAAAAATTTATAGAGTGCGCTTCACCGATTTATTAGATTGGGTTTTATCCTTGCCTCATTTTGAGGGCAAAAAAGAGGAGTCTAATGAGGGCCATCTGGAAATGATTCAATCCGCCTGGGTCTATGAGTGGCGCGATAATCAAAAATAAGCTTACTTTTATTGTCTAAATAAAGATGCCTTGTTAGCTGATTTTAAAAAAATTACTTGTTTTGTATTTGATGTAGATGGTGTGTTAACCAATGGAAATTTATTGGTGATGCCCAATGGACTAATGGCTAGAACCATGAATATTAAAGATGGCTATGCGATTCAGTTGGCTATTAAAAAAGGCTACAAGGTTTGGATTATTTCAGGGGGTAATTCTGATGAAGTGAAAGAGCGATTAGAAAAATTAGGGGTTAGTCAAGTTTTTATGAAAGTAACAGACAAGAAAGTACTTTTAGAAGAGTTATCTATTTTACATTCAACCCCAATGGATCAAATATTATATATGGGTGATGATATGCCCGATCTAGAAGCCATGCAATTAGTAAGTATTGCGGCTTGTCCTAGTGATGCAGCTATTGATATTAAAGCGATGGCTACTTATAAAGCCATTGCCAAAGGAGGAGAGGGTTGCGCTAGAGAAGTGATTGAAAAAACATTAAAATTAAATGATCATTGGGATAATGATGATCATATCCAGTCAAAATGAATTTAAAATAATCAATTTGAAATTATTCATTCATTTTTTAAAGTTGGTGCGTTGGCCAAACTTGTTATTCATTATACTAGCAGAATGCTTACTACATTTTTGTATATACAAACCTTTATTTCCCCTTTCGGGTAATGAGGCAGATATTCAATTTTATTTCATGCTTACTAGTAATATTTTAATTGCGGCTGCAGGCTATATGATTAACGATTATTTTGATGTGAATATTGACCAAGTGAATAAGCCTCAAAAAGTAGTGGTAGGTGCTTATATTAGTAGAAGGATGGTTATTTTTTGGCATCTTATTTTCAGTGTACTAGGCATATTTGTATCCACTATTGTATTTCCTTTTCAAGCGTATTGGCATATTCATGTAACTAATTTATTGGCCATTTTATTTTTATGGTTTTATAGCACTAGTTTTAAAAAGAAATTTTTAGTAGGTAATATTATTATTGCCATACTCACTGCTTGGTCTATTGCTATTGTTTATTTTTCTAAGTTCACTATACAAGAAATTATACATCCTGCTATAAGTAATGGGGCTGTTTTAAAATTTGCAAAGCTTACTTTATTATATAGTGCTTTTGCTTTTATATTAACCTTGGTGAGAGAAGCTTTAAAAGATATGGAGGATATGGAAGGTGATCAGAAATTTGGTTGTAATACCTTGCCCATTGCCTGGGGTTTAAAGCCCACTAAAGTGTATTTAGCTGTATGGACATTTGTGGTTATTGCCGTTTTGTTAATCATTCAATTATATGTAATTCCTTTTGGTTGGTGGTACACTGTTTTGTATTGTCTTATATTTATTATCACCCCTTTAAGCCTTGTTCTAATTCAATTGCCTAAGGCCTTTACGCATAACCACTTTAAAAAACTAAGTGCCTATTTAAAATTTGCTATGTTGGCGGGTATTTTTTCTATTCTGTTTTTCTACTTTTTATTTTAATATAATAGTTTCATATAATCGATTCATTTCATGCCTTCATTCATACTAGCCTCGCAATCTCCAAGAAGAAAAACATTACTTGAATGGGCCGAGATTCCTTTTGAAATTATTGTTTCAGACATAGATGAATCTTATCCCTCTAGCTTGGCTATAGAAGAAGTGCCAGTATATATTGCAAAAAATAAAGCATTGGCCGTAAAAGAAATAATTCTTTCCACTAAACCCGCCTTGGTTAATCAATGTATTATTGCTGCAGATACTGTGGTGGTATTGGGTCAAACAATAATAGGGAAGCCTACTAATAAACAAGAGGCTATTGAGTCCTTGCTAGCCTTGTCTGGGCAAACTCATAAAGTCATTACCGGTGTTGTATTGTTACATCAAGGCCAGGAAATAAGTTTTAGTGAAACGACCTTGGTGGAATTTCATGTATTAACAGCTGAGCAAATAGAATTTTACGTAGATAAATATAAGCCCTATGATAAAGCAGGGGGCTATGCTATACAGGAATGGATTGGGGTAGTGGGGATTAAAAAAATTACCGGCGATTTTTATAATGTAATGGGACTTCCTGTAAGTAAGCTAGTGCAAACAATTAAGCAACTAGATATTAGTTAGTTGCTTCAAACTTCTACTACCAATTAAAAGCAATATCTAATTCCAGGTCTGGATGCAGGCTTCTTTCCACAGGGCAGGTTCTTGCCACTCTTTCTAATATCTCCTTAGTTTTATCATCTAAGTTTAAACCTGCAGGCATGGTTACATGCGCAATAATCTTTCCTATTCTTCTAGGATCTGATACCATTATTTTAGTCACTTCAACTTTGGCACCATCAAGCGCAATAGACATAGATTCTGCTTTAATACCCATGGTGGTAATCATACAAGCACCTAGGCCAGTAGCAATTAAATCGGTGGGAGAAAATCTTTCTCCCTTGCCTTTGTTGTCGGTAGGGGCATCTGTTTGAATAGGAGAGCCGCTTTGCAAATGCACGCAAGTGGTTCTTAAATTAGCGTCGTAGGTAACAATAGAAGTCATGATATATATTTTTAAGCTACCGCTTTTTCTGGGCTAAGTTCTTTTTTATGAAGCGTGAAGGTAACTATTAGGGAAAGTACAAAATAGGCAATCATTAACTTACTTAATAATGAATAGTATTTATCGGCTCCAAACCAATCTCCAATAAAAACAATAATACTTATTCCAAAAATTGATTTTAATAGCTCCCAAAAAAGAGAGGAGGGGTTGCCATCCATAAAATCGGTTAAGGCATAAATATAAACATAGACAAAGGCTCCATAAATAAATATATTGGGTACTCCAATACTAGCAATATTGCCTAAGAAATAGGCAACTATAATAAATATAAGTACAATTTGTAACCAAACCCATGCGTAGAATGAATTTGTTCTTTTAGTCTGGTATTTTTCAAAATGATACACATCCTCAATTTTAAACACAGGACTCTTGGCTTCTAGATCGGCAGGTCTCCAGCCAGTGGGTTTGAACCATAATTGAAACTTGGCTTTAATATCATTTGTTTTCCATGCGTCAGTAATTAACAGCCACATGTGTTTGAAATTAATTTTTATAGGGTTCCAAGTTCTCATAGGTCTAGTAATTCCATAAACAGGAACTACATGGGGTAATTCTTCCTGGAAACTGCCAAATAATTTATCCCATATTATAAATATTTGGGCCATGTTTTTATCCATGTACTCTTTGTTAATAGCATGGTGCACTCTATGGTGTGAAGGGGTTACTAATATATATTCTAGAAATCCCATTCTATTAATATAACGTGTATGGTACCAGAATTGTGCGAAAAATTGAATAGGGGTAACAGTAGCAATTACTAAAGGCGATACACCTAATAAAGCAGCGGGAAGTAAGAAAATAGAAAATATTTTTACAAAAGAAGAAATGGGTTGTCTTACTGCACAGGCTAAATCAAATTCTTCACTACTGTGGTGGACAATATGACTATTCCAGAAAAAATTAATTTTATGTTCTATACGGTGAATCCAATAATGTGAAAAGTCTAAGCAAACAAAGGCAATAACATAAGTGAGCCAAGTGGTGCTAATATGTGTAATGGCCACTCTTTGTTCAATCCATTTATAACTTAAAATGGTAAAACTTAAACCCAATACATTTTTAATGACCATGGTGATAGCTGAACTTAAACTACTCACTGTATCCATTGAATGGTTACGTTCTTTTTTTATATACCAACCATACCATTTTTCTATAAGGATCATTGAAAAAAAAATGGGCATGACAATTAATAAGATCTTTCCGTACTTCTCCATAAAATGGTATTAATTTATACGAAGATAAGCTATAATTTTAACGCAAAAAAGGTGAATATATAGGGCAAGTCTTGTATTTTTGTACCTGATTATAGAGAACGATTTATGCAAGAATTACCCATTGTAAGTGCTGAGAAAGATACGAGAATAAAAAAACCAGATTGGTTAAGAGTAAAGCTACCTATTGGGGAAAGTTATAAGCATGTGCGTGGGTTAGTAGATACACATAAACTACATACCATTTGTGAAAGTGGTAATTGCCCGAATATGGGAGAGTGCTGGGGCGAAGGCACGGCTACTTTTATGATACTTGGGAATATTTGTACAAGAAGCTGTCAGTTTTGTGCAGTGGCTACAGGGCGTCCTAAACCAGTAGAGTGGGACGAACCACAAAGAGTAGCGGAAGCTATTTTACTTATGAAAGTGAAACATGCAGTACTTACAAGTGTAGACAGAGATGAATTAGCAGATGGAGGTTCCATTATTTGGTACAATACCATTAAAGCCATTAAAGCACTTACGCCGTCTACTACATTAGAAACTTTAATTCCCGATTTTAGAGGTATACAAGAACAAATTAATCGAATCATAGAAGCGGCTCCTGAAGTAGTAAGTCATAATATGGAAACCGTAGAGCGCATTACACAGAAAGTAAGGGTACAAGCAAAATACAGAAGAAGTTTAGGCGTGCTAGAGACTTTGAAAAAAGGAGGCATGCGCACCAAGACAGGAATCATGTTAGGTATTGGAGAGCATAAAGAAGAAGTGATACAAACCATGAAAGATTTAGTGTCGGTAGGTACCGATGTATTAACCTTGGGTCAATACTTACAACCTACTAAAAAACATTTAGCCGTTCAACGCTTTGTACATCCCGATGAATTTGCTGAACTTAGACAAATTGGCTACGAGTTAGGATTTGACTATGTAGAAAGTGGGCCCTTGGTTCGTTCTTCTTATCATTCAGAAAAACATGTGATAGCAGGCTGGGGTAGAAACAAATGGTTAGAAGAAACTTTACTCCCACATTAGGGCGCTTGCACCTAAGATGGCTGCGTCAGATTCTTTCAAATGACTCACTAATATTTTAATTTTATTTTGGAACACTTCAATTAAGTTCGCTTCCATATGTTCACGTGTAGGTTTTAAAATTAAATCACCTGCTTTTGTTAAGCCTCCAAATAAAATAATGGCTTCAGGGCTAGAGAACATTACAAAGTTGGCTAAAGAAATACCTAATATTCTACCTGTGTATTCAAATACTTCTTTGGCTACTTCATCGCCTGCAGTAGCTGCTTCAAATACAGCTTTAGAATCTATTTTATCAATAGGAATGTTTCTGAGTGTACTGGGTTTGTCTGTAGTATTTAAAATTTCAACGGCTGATGTTGCCACCCCTGTTGCAGAAGCATAACTTTCTAGTGAACCTTTTTTTCCTGTACCAGGATGGATGCGTCCATCGGGTATAATAATAGTATGTCCTAATTCTCCGGCCATTCCATCGTGTCCATAAATTAATTCTCCATTAGCAACAATACCACTTCCCACACCTGTGCCTAAGGCAATTAAAATAAAATTTTTCATACCTTTTGCAGCACCATAAGTCATTTCACCTACTGCAGCAGCATTGGCATCGTTGGTTAATTTTACAGGCAACTTAAATTTATCTTGAATGAGTTTTGCCAAAGGAATGATTCCTTTCCAAGGAAGGTTAGGTGCGTATTCAATAGTACCTGTATATATATTCCCATTAGGAGCGCCTACACCAATGCCTTTAATACGGCCCACGCCACCCACTTTATCTATAAGGATCATTAATTTATCATACAACTCATTTATATAAGCATGAATATCTGCATGCCCTCTAGTTGACATCGTATCAGAAGATAAAACATTCCCTAAATTATCAACTATACCAAACTTGGTACCTGTGCCACCAATATCAACACCCGCTATATAAGAATCCATGCTCTATTTTTATTTTAAATGATTATTAATGTCCTGCTACTGCTTCTGTTTCTTCATAATTAATTCCTTGCTTCTTTAAAATACCTTTTACTGAAATAGCAAATACTAAAATATAAGCAAAACAGAAAACAGGTACCCAGAAAGAATTATGAATACCATAACCTGGGGTATCTAAATGAGAAGATTGTAAGAAGTCAGATAATTTACCTTGGATAGGAGGAATAATACCGCCCCCTAAAATCATCATGATTAAAAAAGCAGCACCTTGTGTGGTATACTTTCCAATACCTGCAATAGATAAGGCAAAAATACAAGGCCACATAATAGAACATGCAATACCTCCTGTTAAGAAAGCATAAATAGCAATGTCTCCTTTCGTGAATACCCCAATTAACATAGAGACTACTCCAATCAAACTAAATATTAATAAAGTTTTAGCAGGTTTGTCTTGACTTAAGAAGAAGGCCACAATTTGAATAAATATACAAACGATATACATGTAAAGTGGAGTCATGTCGTATTGTGCGATACTATTTACAGCAATTACAATTCCAAAGGCTACTAAAGGAACAATGACAGTTAGCATTTTTTTAGTATTACTTTTAAACTCGAATGCAGAAATGGCACCTGCCCAACGACCAATCATCATGCTACCCCAATACATTGAAATATAAGGAGCAATTTTTGAAGAAGGGATACTTCCAAAATCGGCTTGCTTTAATAATTCTCCTAAATTAGAACCAATGGAAACTTCAGCACCCACATATACAAATAAGGCAAGCATACCTAACACTAATTGAGGGTATTTCATTGCACCCCAACCATTTTCATTTTTCTGTGCTTTAAAATTTGCATACAATAAACCCACTACTACAGTGGCTAAAGCGCCAAATAACCATTTTAAACGCGTGGTTTCTAAATCGTGTCTGCCAGCATCGGTTAAGGTTGTAGGATCAATTTTATAGCTACTAAAAATAGGGACAAACATTATAATTAAAACGCCTGTCATGATTAATAATAAGTATAAAGCTTTATTGGCTGGTTCAATTTTTTCTTCAGATATACCTGGAGGTACTTTCTTTGAAAAATGAAACATAGCGGCGGCGGCTAAAAATAAAATACCCACGGCTGTATACAATATCACCACTTTGCTTAAGCTTAATGCAGCAATTTGATCATCGGTAATAGCGGCTGCGCTTCCAAATAAGGCAAGGGCAACGACAATGGGCCCAATAGAGGTTCCAAAGGAATTGATACCACCCGCTAGGTTCACACGGCTTGCTCCGGTAGAAGGGTCACCTAAGGCAATGGCAAAAGGTTGTGCTGCGGTTTGTTGTAAAGAAAATCCTAAAGCCACTATAAATAAACCTACTAACATACCTGTAAAGGTGTTTGCATTTACTGCAATAATCATGGCAGCTGCACCAATTGCAGAAAATAGTAAGCCATAGACAATACTTTTTTTATAACCCCATTTACCTACTAAGTCCTTGCCGCCAAATGCTCCATAAGCAAATAGGCCTAAGGCACCTACATAATAGGCTAGGTAGAAAGCAAAATCCACTAATTGACTTTGAAATTGGTCAAGGTTAAATTTATGCTTACAAAAAGGGATAAAGACACTATTGCTTGAAGCAATAAAGCCCCAGAAAAAGAACACCACTACAAGTGTAGATAATGCACCTGAATTGGTGGGTTGTTTGGTTTGGCTCATAAGATTCGTTAGTTTAATCGTTAATGGTTAAATCGATTCCGTAAAATACTTAAAATTATAATTCAATGTGTAAAAAGGCTAAAAATCTATCTACAAATAATTAGAATTAAGTACTGAAAAACAAGGAGTTTTAAGGACAATGAAGTAAATTTAATCAAATTAAAAGTGCTCATGGTGATAGTACATGCAAGTGCGGAATGCTACCCTATGGCGAAAGCTGGAGGATTGGGGGACGTGGTGGGAGCGCTACCTAAATACCAAAATAAACAGGGGGATAAAGCAGTGGTAGTCATGCCCATGTATCAAACCCCTTTTTTAAAAGAAAATAATTGGGAGGTACAATATAAAGGGAATACCAATTTAGGGAATTGGTTTTTTGACTACACTATTATTAAAGAAAGTACAGGCAAGCTAGGCTATGATTTATATCTAGTTGATATTAATGGATTATTAGATCGTCCTAAAATTTATGGTTATCCCGACGACATCGACCGTTTTATGGGTTTTCAAGTAGCGGTCGTGAATTGGTTAAACCAATGGGAAGAACTTCCTTTAGTTGTGCATTGTCATGATCATCAAGCAGGTTTAATTCCTTTTATGATGAAACATTGTTATGATTATCAAAAATTAAAAAATGTAAAAACTGTTCTAAGCATTCACAATGCACAATACCAAGGTGCCATGGGTTGGGATAAAAGTATTTTAATTCCCAGGTGGGATATGAGTAAAAAAGGTTTACTAGAATGGAATAATAGTATTAATTCTTTAGCTACTGCTGTTAAATGCGCAGATAAAGTCACCACAGTGAGCCCTAGTTATATGCAGCAATTATCAGTGCAGTCAAATGGTTTAGAGTTATTATTTAAAAATGAACAAAGTAAATGTGTGGGTATATTAAATGGAATAGATAATGAAATCTGGGATCCATCGACAGATAAAATGGTACCCTTTCATTATGATAGCAGCTCAGTGGAGGCGGGAAAACAAAAAAATAAAAATGCACTCTGCGCAAAATATAACTTAGATGCTACCAAGCCTCTTATTGTATTTATTGGAAGACTAGTAGCAGAAAAAGCGGCCGATGTATTACCTGGAGCTATCCAGCATGCATTAGATAAAACGAAGCTCGGTGCTAATTTTTTTATTATAGGTGCAGGAGATACTTCTACTGAATCGGCTTTAAATTATTTAGTGCAATTGTATCCAGGGCAGTACAATACATTTATTGGCTATGATGAAAAGATAGGACATGAGGCCTATGCAGCAGCCGACTTTTTATTAATGCCCTCAAGAATAGAGCCTTGCGGATTAAATCAATTATATGCCCTGCGTTACGGCACTATTCCCATGGTAAGAGATACGGGAGGCCTGCATGATACAGTAGTGGATATGGGTGATGCAGGTGGTTTTGGCATTAAATTTTTACATGCCAGTGAAACAGATATTGTGTATTCTATTGAAAGAGCCATTGAAGTATATAAAAATAAAAAGCAGATGAAAGCAATGATACAAACAGCTATGCAAATGGATCATAGTTGGGAATCGGTCATAGCTGCTTATAAAAAAGTATATCAATCAATTGCGTAAATTAATTATAAAATATTAAATTTTAAATATGCCAATATTTGCAAAAGAAACAGTTTCTATTATATTAGGAGGCGGAGCGGGTTCAAGACTACACCCACTTACTGCCAGCAGATCCAAACCCGCAGTGCCCATCGGAGGGAAATACCGATTGGTAGATATTCCTATTAGCAATTGTATCAATAGTAATTTGAATAGAATATTTGTGTTAACACAATTTAATTCTGCTTCCTTGAATCAGCATATTAAAAACACTTATCATTTTAGCGCTTTTAGTTCTGGTTTTGTAGATATTCTAGCGGCAGAACAAACACCTGATAATCCGGGATGGTTTCAAGGAACTGCCGATGCAGTGAGACAGTCTTTAAGGCATTTAGCCAAAATGGATTTCGAGTACGTGCTTATTTTAAGTGGGGATCAATTATATCAAATGGATTTTAGTAAGATGATTGAGGCGCATAAAAAAACTGGTGCGGCTTTAACCATTGCCACTATTCCAGTGGGGGAAAGAGAGGCGCCAGAGTTTGGTATATTAAAATCGAATCAAGAAAATGTAATTACTTCTTTTGTAGAAAAACCAAAAAAAGAAATATTAAAAGATTGGACAAGCGATACGGGTACTGAAATGAAAGCACAGGGTCGCAATTATTTAGCTTCTATGGGTATTTATGTTTTTAATAAAGAAATATTGCATCAATTTTTAAATGAGATACATCCTAATGCCACCGATTTTGGAAAAGAAATTATTCCAGACTCTATTGCAAACTATAAAGTGTTGAGTTATCAGTACGATGGTTATTGGACCGACATTGGAAATATTTATTCTTTTTTTGAAGCCAATATTGCTTTAACCCAAGATGTTCCTTTGTTTAATTTATTTGATAGTGCACAAAAAGTATACACAAGAGCTAGAATGTTACCACCCGCTAAAGTAAGCGGTACTATAATTAATAAAGCCATTTTGGCGGAGGGTTGTATTATTCACGCGAAAGAAGTAACTAGTTCTGTTGTGGGTATTCGTGCAAGAGTAGGAAAGGATACCGTTATTAAGCATACCTATATTATGGGTTGTGATTATTATGAAAATATTGATCAAATTGAGCAGAAGAATAAAAAAGGCATACCCATTTTAGGTATTGGTGAAAGATGTATTATTGAAGATGCTATCATTGATAAAAACTGCTCTATTGGTAATGATGTAAGCATTAAAGGGGGAGCGCATTTAGAAAAATTAGACCACCCTTTATATACTATTAAAGATGGTATTGTGGTGGTAAAAAAAGGAGCGGTCATTCCTAATGGTTACATAATATAAAGTGTAATACGAAAATTGTAAATACATAATTTAAGCTACATGAATACAGCCTATACTGGAAATAAAGTCCAACTTAGTTTTTGGCAAATATGGAATATGTGTTTTGGATTTTTCGGCATTCAATTTGGTTGGAGTTTGCAAATGGGCAATATGAGTGCGATCTATGAATTTTTAGGCGCTACGCCTGAACAAATTCCAGGTTTATGGTTGGCAGCTCCTATGACAGGTTTATTAGTGCAACCCATTGTAGGTTATTTCAGCGACCGTACCTGGCATCCAAAATTAGGCAGAAGAAGACCCTTCTTTTTAGTAGGGGCTATCTTAAGTTCAGCATTATTATTTGTAATGCCCAATGCTGGGTCAATATGGATAGCAGCAGGGGTATTATGGGTTTTAGATTCTAGTATTAATGTGACCATGGAACCCTTTAGAGCCTTTGTTGCAGATAATTTAGATGAAAAGCAACGCTCTCGTGGATTTGCCATGCAGTCCATGTTTATAGGACTAGCTTCATTTATTGCAGGCTATTTACCAATGGTGTTGGTGAATTGGTTTGATGTATCTAGAGAAAAAACAAATGGTTCTATTCCTCAAAATATTTTACTTTCCTTTTATATTGGAGGGGTTGTGTTTTTAGTATCGGTATTGTATACTGTTTTTAAGAGTAAGGAATATCCTCCTTCTGAAACAGCGTCAAATGCAGCAGAAAATAAAACGGGAATTATAAAAGAAATTATTGATTCATTAATACATATGCCCGTACAAATGAAAAGATTAGCCTTGGTTAATTTTATTACTTGGCCAGGACTATTTTTAATGTGGTTTTATTATAGTACGGGTGTGGCTAGTCAATTATTTCATGGCGACCCTCTCACAAATAGTGATACCTATACTATGGGATTAGAACATGCCAATACTACTTCTGCTATTTTAAACCTAGTCACTTTTGGTTTTTCATTTAGTTTACCTTTTTTAGTAGGTAAGTTGGGTAAGAAGTTAACGCATACTGCATGTTTATTAATAGGAGGCTTAGGATTAATTTCAGTTTACTATGTGCAGCAACCTAATTTATTGTATGTAAGTATGGGATTAGTTGGTATTGCTTGGGCTTCTATTTTATCGATGCCTTATTCAATGTTGTCAAGTTTTATTCCAGTTCAAAAAATGGGTATCTATATGGGCATATTCAATTTCTTCATTGTCTTGCCTGAAATCTTAGCCTCCATCTTTTTTGGAAAGATCATGTCTACCTATTTACATAACGATAGGTTAATGGCTGTTCAAATAGGAGGTTTCTTATTAGTATTAGCAGGTATTGTCTGCGCCATTATTATTAAAGAGGAAAAGATTAAAGAGTAGAAAAAATAAAGAGAAATAAAAGGAGAGAAGATAGAAAGAAGAGCCATTAAGAGAATAAAAAAGTTAAAATAAATATGAAAACTTGTTTTTTACACCGCCCAGTTTTATTGACTATTCTGCTATTGAATTTTGTAATATTTTCAGAAGTTAATGGTCAAACAACTGAAGCGTATCCTACTAATTGGTTTACGCAAATGCAATTCAATAAAATTCAAATTTTATTTAGAAACAGAGATGCTAATTTTTCTAAGGCTACAGTGAATGCAAATTATCCGGGCTTGAAAGTGTTGGGAATACATCATTTTGAAAATGGGCATTATATAGCGGTGGATATTGAAATTACCGCCACTGCAAAACCAGGAACCGTAAATTTTGTTTTTAACAATAAGGGAGAGAAAACAAATACCCCTTGGTCATTACTTCCAAGGCGAAAGGGAAGAGGAACTTTGTTTGCACAAGGTATTAATCCATCCGACCTTATTTATTTTTTAATGCCTGATCGTTTTAGTAATGCCGATGTTTCTAATGACCGTATAGCAGGATTAAAAGACCAGTCTTTAAATAGAGACTCTATTTTTTTAAGACATGGGGGCGATTTAAAAGGGGTAACCAATCATTTGGATTATTTTGAAAAACTTGGTGTTTCAACTTTATGGATGACGCCTGTGATTGAAAATGATATGCCTGATAGAACTGAACATGGTTATGCAGCTACAAATAATTATGCGATTGAAAAACGTTTAGGTGGAGACCAGGCTTATTTAACATTAAGCGATAGCCTGCATAAAAGAGGCATGAAATTAATTCAAGACATTGTATATAATCATTTTGGTCGTTTTCATTTCTTAGTCCAAGATGCGCCTGATAAAAATTGGGTACATCAGTGGCCTTCTTATACACAGACACATTATAGAGAACAAGCAGTATTTGATCCTCATCACTCAAAAGTGGATGCAGAGAAAATGATTAACGGTTGGTTTACTACCGAAATGCCCGATGTGAATCAAGAGAATCCCTTTGTAGAAAAATATTTAACACAAAATGCTATTTGGTCTGTTGAAACCTATGGTATTGACGCTTTCAGAATAGATACCTATAAGTACTGTAATGTAGAAGTAATGAATAGATTGAATCAAGCCCTTATTGATGAGTATCCAAATATATTTGCCTATGGAGAGTGTTGGGTAGATGGAGTTTCTTCTCAGGCTTATTATGTTCGAAATAATTTAAATATTCCCTACAAAAGCAATTTACATGCTACTTCCGATTTTCATTTATTGTTTTCAGGTATTTTACCCGCACTCAATGAAAAAAATGATTGGAGTGGAGGGGTGATTAAATTATACAATACTTTAAGCAATGACTATTTATACAAAGTGCCTAGTAATAATGTGATATTTTTAGACAATCACGATATGACGCGTATACATTCTTCTTTAGGAGAAAGTATACCCAAAACTAAAATGGCCTATGCTTGGCTAATGACCTCTAGAGGTATTCCTCAAATGTATTATGGTTCTGAAGTTTTAATGAAGGGCATCTCCAATCCAGATGGCTGGGTAAGACTTGATTTTCCTGGTGGATGGGCAGGCGATAAAAAGAATGCTTTTACAGAAGTAGGCATGACAGACCAAGAAAAAGATTTTTTACATTATGTGCAGCTATTGGGTACTTATAGAAAATCATCCGCCGCTTTAAAGACAGGGGAGATGATGCAATACCTTCCAGAAGATGGATTGTATGTATATTTTAGATATACCAAGGGGCAAACTATTATGTGTGTGATGAATACTGATAACAAAGAAAGAAAACTTAATTTTGAAAAATATGCTGAAAGAACCGATGGGTTTAAAGGCGGAAAAGATATTGTGACGGGTGCGCAAATAGGAAACGAATTTACAATGGCTGCTATGAGTATGCAAGTGATTGAATTAACGAAATAATTATGCCAAAATACGAGGATCTTCATTTTGTAGATACCAAGCAAGCTGTTTGGAACTACTCTTTATTTACAGATGAAGATGTGCATAATTTTCAAAATGGTACACACTATTCATTATATACCTTATTTGGAAATAAACAATTAGAAGTATCGGGTACTAAAGGAACTTACTTTGCTGTATGGGCACCTAATGCAACAGCCGTATATGTAAAAGGAAATTTTAATGATTGGAATAATCAAACCCATTTATTAATAGTAAGACAAGATAGTTCTGGTATTTGGGAGGGCTTTGTTCCAGGTATACATCAAGGAGAAGTATATAAATACCATATACATGGCTATAAAGGGGTGAAGCTTGATAAAGGCGACCCCTTTGCCAATTATTGGGAACTAAGACCCTTGACCGCTTCTATTACCTGGCAAACGAATTATGCATGGAAGGATGCAAAGTGGATAGAGCAAAGAAAAATTAAAAACAGAACCGACCAACCTTATGCTGTCTACGAAGTACATTTGGCTAGTTGGATGCGCCCTAATAAAAACGATGAAAGTTCTTATAATTCCTATATCCAACTTATTGACTTATTAGTTCCTTATGTAAAAGAAATGGGTTTTACCCATGTTGAATTCATGCCTGTGATGGAACATCCTTTTGATGGTAGCTGGGGTTATCAAGGGGTAGGATTTTTTGCACCCACTTCTCGTTTTGGCAACCCACAAGAATTTGCGGCCTTGGTAGAAGCCTTTCATGCAGCAGAAATTGGTGTTATTCTAGACTGGGTACCTTCTCATTTTCCATATGATGCCCATGGCTTGTTTATGTTTGACGGTACCAATACTTATGAGTATGCCGATATGCGAAAAGGCTATCACCCCGATTGGAACTCTTATATATTCAATTATAAAAGAGGGGAAGTAAAATCTTTTTTAATAAGCAGTGCACGTTTTTGGTGTGATCAATTTCATATCGACGGATTAAGGGTAGACGCCGTGAGTTCTATGTTAAGATTAGATTATAGTAGGGAAGCAGGTGAATGGGAGCCGAATGAATTTGGGGGTAATGGAAATATTGAAGCCATTGCTTTTATAAAAGACTTAAATGAAACCTTATACCGAGACTTCCCTTATATACAAACCATTGCTGAAGAAGCCTCTGATTGGCCGGGTATAAGTAAGCCCACTTTTATGGATGGCTTGGGCTTTGGTATGAAATGGATGATGGGTTGGATGCATGATACTTTAGATTATTTTAAATTGGATCCTTTGTTTAGGTCAATGCAGCAGGATAAGTTTTCTTTTTCCATGATGTATTTTTATGATGAGAGTTTTATGTTGCCTTTAAGCCACGATGAAGTAGTACATGGTAAAAGCCCTTTAATTTATAAAATGCCTGGGGATGATTGGCAGAAGTTTGCGAATTTAAGATTGATGTTTACCTATATGTTTATGCACCCTGGTGCTAAACTATTATTTATGGGGAATGAATTTGCGGCTACCAAGGAATGGAATTATACTACCGAATTACAATGGGACTTATTAAAAATAGAATCTCATGCAGGAATGCGCAAAACGGTGCAAGCCTTAAATGAAATATACAAGAACAACCCTGCTTTATATGAATTACAATTTGACCCTACCGGTTTTGAATGGGTAGAGATTAATAAAAGAGAGGAGGCAGTAATTGCTTTTAAAAGAAAGGGTCTAAAACCTGAAAACGATATTTTGGTGGTGATGAATATGACACCCGTTCCTAGACATCAATTCCCGATTCATGTAGCAGGAAAAAAAGTTTGGAATGAAATTTTCAACTCTGATGCTAAAAAATATGGAGGCACTGGAGACTTAACCAATACAAGTATTTTGGTGCATCCTCAAGATGAAAAGGGAGAATGGAGCCAGGTTTTGTTGAACTTACCTGCATTATCGGCAATTGTCTTAGTATAATTTCTAAGATTTTATTTCATTTAATATATTCATTTTCAATTGTTTAATTAGCACTTGATAAATTTTAATAGCTGTACGAACATTTTCGGCTAAGTTTTCCACATTTAAGTAGAACTGAGCAATGGTAACAATTAGGTAACAATTAGTTATGAACTTTGCGGTGTAATCCAACACCTAAAAAACAAAATGTATGAAAGCTACAAACAAAGCGATGTTGTATGAAGCCGTTTCGGAATTTATACAGTTGCACGCCTTCGATCATTTATTGGACAATGAATTAGCACAGTTGAAAAGTTTACTCAATGCATACACGCTAGCCGAAGAGGGTAGTGAAATGCATGAAATTAGCAGCAAATTAATTCCTTTGTTAAGCAAGGCGAATTTCTTTGTAGAAACTATTTCACCTGCTGCCATTCAATTATGGTTTTATGCTTTATCCTACAACGAAATACCAATTGGTGGTATGATGCAGGATTTTAGCAGTACCAATGAGTTAGTAAATTAGATTTACTAAAGTTTTTACTTTATTAAATTGTGATAATAAAAAAGGCCTCCTTTTTAAGGGAGGCCTTTTCTGTAAATAATATTATTGATCTTGTTCTTTCTTGTCTAATATTATAAATATTTTTCTATTCTAATACAATTAGGTACTAGAATAAACCCTTTGTTAGTTTAGTTTTACCTTCTCCGATTTTGAAACCATTGTGATAAATTTCTACTAAATATTCTCCTTCAGTAAAGCTTACATTTTTGATATCATAGCTTACAGGTAAATCTTTATTTTGTTCGTATTGAACTGATACTTTGTTAGAATAGCCTTTGGCACCATCTTCTCTTGTATTTATTTTACCAGTTTCGTTGAAAGCTTTGCCATCTGGACCAGTGATACTAACAAATAACTCTTGAGCTCCTGTTGGAGTGATTTTGTTTCTATCAATTTGGAAAGACAAGCGAATGGTATTCGCTCTTTTAGTGTTGCTCGTTACTTTTTCAGTGCCGTCATCTTTAACTCTTAAAGCTTGAATGCTAAAAGTAGAGGCGTGTAAAGTAGAACCAATATCTTGTAATCTTTCTCTCTCTTTTTGAGTAGCCGTTAAATTCGTATTTAAGGTTGTATTCGTAGTATTTAAAACTTCGTTTTTAGCAGTTAAATCTTTGTTTTCAGCTTGTGCTTTACTAAGGTCTGCAAATAGGTTAGTTACCTTGCCATTTAAATCGGCAATTAAAGTTTTGGCTTCTGCTAATTCTACATCTGTAGCATTTTGCTTGCGTAAAATAGTACTGATATTAGATTTCAATTTTTGGATTTGATTAGACTTGTCTAATAAATCACCTTGAAGGCTTGTATTTTGGTTGGTTAAAGAGTCTGCTTTAGCAGAAACTTCTATAAATTCAGCTTGAATTTTTGCTTTAGCACTGTCAATCACAGCTATTTTGTTGTCATAGGTAGTAATAATGTCCACTTTTGAACTACTGAAATATATCCAAGAGCCAATAATGACTAATACTAAAACCCCAATGGTTATTTTACTGCTCATGCTAGAAGATTCGTTACTCATAAATTTTTTTAGTTTAAGGCTACAAAGATACAAAAAATCGAACAGATTACTAAAAATTATAAGCTGAGTTAATAGGGGGTTGATTTTTAGCCAATTATTTTAAAATATTTAAGATTCAAGCATGACTTATCTTTATATTTGAATATGCCTACTTCCAAAATTATAGCTAACTGGAAAAAGAATGTTTTTGATGCCATTTATTGGCTAGAAGGCGAAGAGTCATATTATATAGACAAGGTCGTAGACTATGCCGAAAAGCAACTACTTCCTGAAGCTGAGCAGGCTTTTAACCTTACTATTTTTTATGGCAAGGATGCAGAATGGTCGGAGATTATGAACGCATGTAAACGTTATCCTGTTTTTGCAGAGCGTCAGGTGGTCATTATTAAAGAGGCCCAATTAATGGGTCAAATTGAAAAGCTGGAATCCTATGTAGAAAATCCTTTGTCTTCTACCATTTTAATTGTGGCGTATAAGGACAAAAACATAGATGGTCGTAAAACCTTTGGTAAACTATTAAAGTCCAAAACCACTTTTATTGCTACTAAAAAAATGTATGATAGTAAGCTGCCAGAATGGGTGAATGAATGGGTGGCAGATAGAGGCTTTCAGATTGCACCCAAAGCGGTACAAATTTTAGTAGATCATATTGGCAATGATTTAAGTAGAATACAAAATGAATTAGAAAAGCTTATTGTGAATTTAGGTGATCGCAAGAAAATGACCGAAGATGATATTGAAAAGTACATTGGCATAAGTAAAGAGTACAATGCCTTTGAGTTTCAAGAGGCTGTGGGCCAAAAAAACTTTGCCAAAGCCATTCGAATGATTCAATATTTTGAATCCAATAATAAAGCAGCCCCCATACAATTAATACTACCTACTTTATATGCTTTCTTTTCTAAGCTATATGCTATTTATGGTTTGAATAGTAGTGATGAAAAAAGAATCATGAGTGAAGTAGGCATTTCCTTTTTTGCAGTGAAAATTTATTTAGCTGCACTAAGACAGTATTCATATTCAAAAGTGGAACATATTCTATTATTAATACACGAATATAATTTAAGAGTAGTAGGTATTAATGATGCCGATAATACCGATGCCGATTTATTAAAAGAATTGGTTGTTAAAATTATGGATGTTCCTGAAAAGCAGCCAGCCTAAGATTATTGATATTTCTTTAAAATAGCCGCTGTGGTTATTTTGTCTTTGGCTAGTTGTGCTTTTAAGGCCTCTAGCCCATCAAACTTTACTTCGCCTCTAATATATTCATACACCATGACTGTTAAATTTTGCTCATAAATATCTTGATCAAAATCTAAAATATGTACTTCAATGACTTTCTTCTGTCCATCCACGGTAGGTCGTATGCCAATATTCATCATACCATTATAAATAGTATCTCCTAAACATTTTCCTTTTACTTTAACGGCGTATACGCCATTGGAAGGAATAATCTTTTCTTCATTATTAATATGCAAATTCGCAGTGGGAAATCCGATGGTGCGTCCAATTTGATTACCTCTTACAACAAATCCATCAAACAAATAAGGATAGCCTAAGAGCGCATTGGCTTTTTCAATTTGATGTTCTTGTATATAGTTTCTAATATGGGTAGAACTTACAATTTCATCACTTATAATTTTTTCATGAATCTGTTCTACTTTAAAGCCAAGTTCGTTTCCAAACTTTTGCAAGAGCTCGAAATTTCCATTGCGGCCATTTCCAAACCTGTGATCATAGCCTACTAAAATTGTATGTGGGTGGAAACGGTCAAATAAAAAGGTTTTGACATATGCATCGGCAGTTAAATTAGAGAAAGCGTAATCAAAATTAACAACCACTAAATGGTCAATACCGCTTTGCGTTAGTAATTCAATGCGTTCTTCTAGGCTGGTCAATTGTTTGATTTCTCCAGGGATAGAAGATATTACTTTTCTTGGGTGGGGATGAAAGGTGACAATAACTGTTTCTCCCTTCATTTCAAGGGCTATTTGCTTCATTCTACTAATAATCTCTTGATGGCCTATATGCACTCCATCAAAGGCTCCCGTAGTAATAACGGCATTTTTAAAAGCAGGTAATTGATTTAAATCGTGGTGAACAGTCATCTTCATTGTCTAAATATGGCACAAATGTAAAACAATTGTACCTTTGTGCCACAAACCAATTTAGATTCATGTCATTGTATGCCCAACGCGGTGTCTCCGCTCAAAAAGAAGAAGTCCATGCGGCCATTAAGGACCTTGACCAAGGCTTATATCCCAATGCTTTTTGTAAGTTATATGCCGACTACTTAGGGGGTCAATCTGACTATATTAATATTATGCATGCCGATGGGGCAGGTACCAAAAGTATACTGGCCTATCTCTATTGGAAAGAAACAGGAGACGCGACTGTTTGGAAAGGCATTGCACAAGACGCCATTGCCATGAATTTAGACGATTTATTATGTGTAGGTATTTATGATCAAATATTATTCTCTTCCACCATTGATCGCAATAAATTAGTGATTACGGGAGAAGTATTAAGCGAGGTTATCAATGGTACTCAAGATTTTTTTAATACGCTGAAAAAATTCGGCATTCAAATTGAATTTTTAGGTGGAGAAACTGCCGATGTGGGAGATGTAGTGAGAACAATTGCTGTAAATGGAACCATGACAGCAAGATGGCCCAAGGCAAAACTCATTACCAATGATAAAATTGCTGCGGGGCAAGTCATTGTTGGTTTTTCTAGTTATGGTCAAGCAAGTTATGAGACTGCCTATAATAGTGGACTAGGTAGTAATGGACTTACCAGTGCAAGGCATGATGTTTTGGAGCATAGCTATGCAAAAAAATATCCTGAAACTTTTGAACCAAGTTTGAAAGAGGAAGTGGTTTATATTGGAAAAAACAAAATGACCGATACATTAGACATTCCTGGCTTTGGTGCTGTTAGTATTGGTAAATTATTATTAAGTCCCACGCGTACTTATGCACCACTTGTGAAAGCTATACTAGACAAGCATTTTGAGGCAGTGAAAGGAATGATACATTGTAGTGGGGGTGGACAAACAAAATGTATGAAGTATTTGCCTGGCCCTATGCGTATTGTGAAAGATAATTTTTTAGAGGTACCTCCTATATTTAATTTGATTCAAGAAAATTCTGGAGCGAACGCTAAAGAAATGTATCAAGTATTTAATATGGGTCACCGTTTAGAAATTTTTACGGATGAAAAATCGGCAATGGATTTAATTGCCTTGGCAAAGACTTTTCAAATTGAAGCGCAAATTATTGGAAGGGTGGAAGCATCTACTGAAAAAGAGTTAATTTTAAAAGGTAGTTTTGGAACAGAAATTTTTAGCTATTAATTTTACACTAACAAACTAAGATATGAGCGAAATAGTAGTGCAATTAGAAAATGTAAATATTTATCAAAGTGGTAATCTCATTTTGCAAGATGTAAATTTTACGGTTCAAAAAGGAGAGTTTGTGTATTTAGTAGGTAAAACAGGTACTGGAAAAAGTAGTTTATTGAAATCTTTATATGGAGAAGTAAGTATCACTGAAGGAAAAGGAATGGTGGTAGGCCATGATTTAAAAGATATGGATTGGAAGAAGCTACCTTTTTTAAGAAGAAATTTAGGAGTCGTTTTTCAGGACTTTCAATTATTAACCGATAGAAATGTACACGAGAATTTACGTTTTGTACTAAAAGCAACAGGTTGGGAAGATGAAAGGTTGGTGGAGCGAAAAATAGAAGATGTACTGGCTAAGGTAGGGCTTCAAAATAAAGGCTTTAAAATGACCTATGAGATGAGTGGTGGCGAGCAACAAAGAGTGGATATTGCCAGGGCCTTATTAAATTCCCCTAAATTAATACTAGCAGACGAGCCAACAGGAAGTTTAGACCCAGAAACTAGCGATGAAATCATGCAATTATTATTCCAAATAGCCAAGGACGACGGAACCGCAATCGTTATGGCAACACACGACTTTATGGTCGTTAATAAGTTCCCTTCAAGAACACTAACTACCCTTGGAGGTAGGCTCATTCCACAAGTTTAATTTTTCTCCACTAATTGTACACAAAACAGCATTTAGGCCTTGATTTCTAGGCTCTTTTTCTTATGTTCGCAGACATAAAATAGAAGTTAACAAGTGAGACTAAAGTCATTAGAAATCAAAGGGTTCAAGAGCTTTGCTGACAAAACAATTGTAAGTTTTGATGATGGAATTACGGGCATTATTGGGCCAAATGGTTGTGGTAAAAGTAATATCATTGATAGTATAAGATGGGTAATAGGAGAACAGAAAATTTCAGCTTTAAGAAGTGAGAATTTAGATTCTTTAGTTTTTAACGGAAGTAAAACCCGTTCTGCAAGTAGTATGGCCGAAGTGAGCCTTACTTTTGAAAATACTAAAAACTTATTACCTACCGAGTTTAGCACCATTACCGTAACGCGTCGTTTTTATAAAAACGGAGAGAGTGAATACCGTTTAAATGATGTGGCTTGTCGTTTGAAAGACATCCATAATTTATTTTTAGATACAGGCGTAAGTACCGACAGCTATGCCATTATCGAATTAGGTATGGTAGATGATATCATTAAAGATAAAGACAATAGTCGTCGTAGAATGTTAGAACAAGCGGCGGGTATCACTATTTACAAAACAAGAAAGAAAGAAGCGAAAAATAAATTAGATGCGACTGAACAAGATTTAGCCCGTATCGAAGATTTATTGTTTGAAATTAATAATCAGTTAAAAACTTTAGAGAACCAAGCTAAAAAAGCAGAAAAGTATTTTGAAATCAAAAAAGATTACAAAGACACTGCTATTGAACTAGCCAAGGCTTCTTTAGAAGGCTTTAATGTTAGCTATAAAGAGCTAAATGAGCAACAAGAAGCAGAAACAGATAAGAAATTTCAATTAGAAGCTGCTATTTCATTGGAAGAAGCTGCTTTAGAACAGGAGCGTGTGGTTTTTATTGAAAAAGAGAAGGGCTTGCAGGCAATGCAGCATCAGTACAACGATAGCTTATCTACACTTAGAACAAAAGAGAACGATAAAAATCTAGCTGCTCAACGTTTAGATTATCTAAATGATAAAGAAGCTTCTTTACAAGAGTTTTTATTAAAAGCAGAGGGGCAATTAAAAACCATTGGCGATTCTATCGAGTACACCAAACTACAAGTAGTAGAGGAAGAAAAAATATACCAAGACTTTAAATCAAGAGTAGACCAATCTCAAACAGCTTTAACTGAAAAAAGAGATTCCTTCGATAGCCAAAGATCTATCTTAGATAATTTACGTCAGTCTTATCAACAAATTCAAAGAAATCAATTTGATGCGGAGAAAAAAGTGGCGGTATCGGATACTTCTATTCAAAACGTACAAAGATCTCATCAACAATTAGAAGAAGAGCAAAATCATAGAGTAGGGCAAATAACAGATATTACTGCTCAATTAGCTACTAAAGAAGCCGATTTAGAAACAAAGAAAGCGCATTTAGAAGCATTACAAATTCAACATGATACTGCAAGAACTAGTATTTTTGAAACGCAGGAGCAATTAGAAATTCTAAGATCAGAACTAGCGGAACAAACTAGAAAATTAGACGCTAAGAAAAACGAATACGATTTATTAAAGAGCTTAGTAGATTCTATGGAAGGTTATCCGGAGAGTGTTAAGTTCTTGCACAAGAATACAGGCTGGAATCATCAAGCGCCTATTTTATCAGATATCTTATATGTACAAGAAGCCTACCGTGCAGCGGTGGAGAATGTACTTGAGCCTTATTTAAACTATTATGTAGTTAACGATTTAAAAGAGGGTATGCAAGCCGTGCAATTATTGGATGACAATAAAAAAGGCAAGGCCAACTTCTTCTTATTAGATCAATTAAATGGAGCTTCAGCAAATGCAGCACCAGCTAATACCATTGCAGCTTTATCCGTTATTGAAATAGATAGTAAGTATAGCGCTTTGGCTAATCATTTATTAGGCAATGTTTTTATAGCTGAAAATGAACAAGCCTTATCGGGCGATTATGCTGGAATCATTTTAGAAAAAACAGGTAAGTATGTAAGAGGTAAGTATACTTTAACCGGAGGTAGCGTAGGCTTATTTGAAGGAAAGAAAATTGGACGTGCCAAGAACTTAGAAAAGTTATTGGAAGATATTCAAGCGCAAGAAAAAGTAGTCAACGATTTAAAAGCCACTATTCAAACACAGCATAATTCTGTATTACAGTTTAATGAGCTTTTGAAAGAAAATGAAATTCGTGCAACTGAGCAAGCCGTGAATACTTTAATAAATGAAGTATTTGCTAACAAGAACAGATTAGAGAACTTACAATTAGCACAGTCGGCTGCTATTATTAAGTTAAAAGAGTTTAAAGATAAAATTACGGAAGAACATACTGCTATTGCCGATACAAGAGTAGCACTTGAAGCTTTGAATTTATCTTTACAAGAAACTCAGTCTAATTTAAATGATGTGGAACTGGCTTATCAAGCAGCCGAGCAAGCCTATCATTTAGCTTCTGGTGAGTTCAATGAAATGAACTTGCAGTTAACGAAGCAGTACAGTAAAATTGAAGCCTTACAACAAGAGGTAGTGTTTAAGGAAAATCAATTAAATGATTTACATGTACAAATTCAAACCAATAGTGTTCAATTAACAGAAGCTAGTGCCGCTATAGTGGATAGTCGTGCTGAATTAGCACAATTAGAAGAAGACTTGGTTAAGTTATTAAAGACCAAGGAAGAAGAAGAGTCGGTATTAAACGAAGCAGACCAGGCCTATTATAATTTAAGAAACGTCTTACAAGAAAAAGAGAGTGCCTTAAGAATGCAGATTAAGTCTAAGGAATTAATTGATCAATTAATCAATGAAATCAAAGATCAACTGAATAATTTAAAATTACAGTTGTCTGGCATGAAAGAAAGATTGAATGTAGAGTTTAAAGTTGAATTAGAAGAAATCTTAGACGAAGGCAGAGCTACTGAAATTTCTTTAGAAGAATTACAAGCCAGTGCCGATAGAATGAAGAAGCGTTTGGAGAATATGGGTGAAGTGAATCCAACAGCTATTGAAGCCTATACTGAAATGAAAAAGCGTTATGATTTCATCTTAGAACAAAAGAACGACTTAGTAACGGCTAAAGAAAGCTTAATGCTTACTATTCAAGAAGTAGAAGCTACAGCGAATAAAGCCTTCTTAGAAACCTACAACCAAGCAAGAGAGAACTTCCAAAAGGTATTTAAAGCCTTGTTTACAGAAGAAGACTCTTGTGACTTAATATTAGTTGATCCAGAAAACTTAGCAGAAACTGCAGTAGAAATTGTAGCCCGTCCTAAAGGTAAAAAGCCATCTTCTATTAGTCAATTAAGTGGAGGAGAGAGAACCTTAACGGCAACGGCTATGTTGTTTGCCATTTATTTAATCAAGCCAGCACCATTCTGTATTTTGGATGAGGTGGACGCCCCATTAGATGATGCCAACATTAGTAAGTTCACACAAATGATTCAGAAGTTTAGCGATAACTCACAATTCATTATTGTAACGCACAATAAGCAAACAATGAGCGCTGTAGATGTTATTTATGGTGTGACTATGCAAGAACCCGGTGTTAGTAAATTAGTACCTGTTGACTTTAGAAGTTTGAGTAACTAAAATATATTATAAATTCGCTTTAAGAGTCCTTGGTAGCAATACTAGGGGCTCTTTTAATTTAGAACCTGTTTTTAATGATCAAATCTGCCTTACTATTATTTCTCACTTGTTTTTTATTATACCTACCATTTAGTAGGGTACCAGATTATTTTGACAGTGAAATGGCTCCTGGAATTATTATAAAACAAGAGGCGGGGCCTAGGACTAAGATAATGGCCGTTTATTCTGAATATGGTAAAGAATATAAGCTTGAATTAGATAGTGCGCAGTATGCTTCTAAAATAGGAGAGAAGGTGGAATTAATCTATGCATTAAGCGACCCTCAAAAAGCGGTGGTGAGTAAGTTCTGGGGCTATTGGTTAATTCCTATTGAATTGGCTTGGTCTTTTGGAGGATTCGCTGCGTTACTAGCCATTGCTTATGCCACCACGCATAAACCACATCCCTCTGCCATCGCCGAACAATTAAAAGGCGAGGAAGCGCCAAAGAAAAAGTACGAGTAATTGGCGATTTAAATATTAAGTGAAAAAACACCTATATCTCACGGGTTAAGGCTGTATAGTACTAGATAAATTATTTTGAATGGAGCTTAAAAAATATTGAATAAAGAATAAATGCTATATCGAACGAACTTTGTGAGCGTAGCGATCAGAGAGTGAGATATAGGTATTTTTTCTATGAAAATATTTTTTAAAAGAAATTTATTAGCGCTTCAGTAGTCGTTTAATTTCTTTGTCGACATCGCGGGACTTAATCGTTTCACGCTTATCAAATTCTTTTTTACCCTTACCAACGCCAATTTCTACTTTGGCATAATGTTTATCATTAAAAAATATACGTAAGGGAATAATAGAGTAGCCTTTTTCTTTGACCTTGGTCTCTAATTTTTCAAGCTCTCTTTTTTGCAATAATAATTTACGGTCATGCACTTCAATATGATTATTGACATTGCCATGGGTATAGGCATTAATGAATAAACCACGCACCCATAGTTCCCCTTTATCAAACATACAGAAGGAGTCGTTGAAACTTACCTTGCCTTCTCTAATTGATTTTACCTCGGTTCCTAACAATACAATGCCTGCCTCATATTTGTCCTCTATGTGGTAATTGAAATAGGCCTGCCTATTATTTAATTCTTTTGCTTGTACTGGTTTTGCTTTAGCCATAAAAAATCCCGGAACTGATACAGCGCCGGGATACAAAAATAGGATTAAATATTGACTTCCTAAATGGATTCTAATGAGGGTTAATGCTTAAATAAGTAAGCCACTTCGGATAATTTATTTTTTAAGTCTTTTCTATCAACGATAAAGTCTAAAAAGCCATGTTCTAATAAAAATTCACTGCGTTGAAATCCTGCGGGTAAATCTTTTTTAATGGTCTCTTTAATAACACGAGGGCCTGCAAAACCAATTAAGGCGCCAGGCTCAGCAATATTAATATCACCTAGCATACCAAAGCTTGCAGAAATACCACCAAAAGTGGGATCGGTAAGCATTGAAATGAAAGGAAGCTTAGCATCACTTAGTTGAGAAAGCTTACCACTGGTTTTGGCCAATTGCATTAAGCTAAAGGCACTTTCCATCATACGCGCACCACCACTTTTACTTATGACTAAATAGGGTAGTTTATGTTCTATACAATAGTCAACTGCGCGACTAAATTTTTCTCCCATTACACTGCCTAATGAACCACCAATAAATTCAAAGTCCATACAAGCCACCACCATTTCTTCTCCATTAATTTTACCAACTGCTACACGCATAGAATCCTTTAAATCGGTTTTAGCGTGAATTTCATCTAATCTTTTTTGGTAGTTTTTTAAGTCGGTAAAGTTTAAGGCATCCTTGCTTTTAATATTATCAAAAAGTTCTGAACACTGAGTTTCGTCAAATAAAATATCAAAATACTCATTACTTCCAATACGATGATGAAAATTACATTTAGAACAAATGAATAAGCTTTCTTTTAATTCAGAACTAGTGCAAATATGATTACAAGACGGGCACTTCGTCCAAAGTCCTTCTGGCGTTTCTTTTTTATCAGCAGTAGAAGTGGTAATGCCCTTTCTAATTCTTTTAAACCATCTTGATTTACTAGCTTCAGAGGCAGCCGTTTCTTCACCTGTTAAGTTTACTTCAATATCTTCTTCTCTATTTTTCATAGTTAAGCAATCGTTTTAGTCCTATATGAAGTTATAAAAAAATAAACAGCCACCCATTTTAATAAATTGGCAGCTGTGTTAAAATTTTGTTTAAGCGTTTCTATTAATGCAGTTTAAATCATCAAAAGCCACTTCTAATCTTTTAATAAAGGATTCTTCCCCTTTTCTTAACCAAACTCTAGGGTCATAATACTTTTTATTAGGCTTATCAGCTCCTTCAGGGTTGCCTAACTGTGCTTGTAAGAAAGCCTCATTCTTTTTGTAGTATTCTAAAATACCTTCCCAGAAAGCCCATTGTAAATCGGTATCTAAATTCATTTTAATAGCGCCATATCCAATGGCTTCTCTAATTTGATTTTGTGGTGAACCCGATCCACCATGAAATACAAAATATACTGGCTTCTCCGCAGTGTTTAATTTTTTCTGAATATGCACTTGGCTATTGTTTAAAATATCGGGTCTTAATTCAACATTTCCTGGTTTATAAACACCATGCACGTTTCCAAAAGCAGCAGCCACAGTAAATAAATTACCCACTTTACTTAATTCAGTATAAGCGTATTCAACATGTGCTGGTTGCGTGTATAATTTATCATTATCGACATTGCTATTGTCTACGCCATCTTCTTCTCCACCTGTTACACCTAATTCAATTTCAATACTCATTCCAAGAGGGGCCATTCTTTTATAAAATTCAACTGAAGTTTGAATATTCTCTTCTAAACTTTCTTCAGATAAATCCAACATATGTGAGCTAAATAAAGGTTGACCTTTTTCTTTTTTATATTGTTCGCCTGCATCAATTAAAGCACTAATCCATGGTAACCATTTTTTAGAAGCGTGATCGGTATGTAAAATAACGGGAACATTGTAAAACTTGGCTACTTGGTGCACATGTAAGGCACCTGCAATAGCTCCTTGAATATTGGCTTGTAAATTATCGTTAGGCATTCCTTTACCTGCGATGAATTGAGCACCTCCGTTAGAAAATTGAATAATAATAGGAGAGTTCACTTTTGCAGCTGTTTCAATAGCGGCATTAATAGTGTCGGTTCCTGTTGTATTTACTGCTGGTATTGCAAATTGATTGGCTTTTGCATCATTGTATAATGTCTCTAATTCTTTACCAAATAAAACCCCTGCTCTGTACTTGCTCATAGTTTAATTATTGAGTGGCAAATATACAATTTATGGCCCAAACGCATGTTAGCCAAAGCCTTCGTTTTAGGGTAAAATAATCCACAAAAAAGGGAAGAATACACACATTTTTAATTGAAAATCAGCTCTTTACAAAAAACCCTTAGACTTCATCCATTCGTCATTATAGACCTTGCCTACATACCTACTTCCATGGTCATGTAAAATGCAAACCACCAGGTCAGAACTTTTTAATTTATCCTTTAATTGTAGTAATCCTAAAATGCAACTTCCTGCACTGTAGCCGCAGAATAAACCTTCTTCTTTTGCTAATCGACGGGTCATTAAAGCCCCTTCTTTATCGGCTACTTGTTCAAAATGATCAATAACAGTCATATCGTAATTGGCTGGAATAAAATCTTCTCCAAAACCTTCTGCAATATAAGGTTGAACATAAGTATGATCTTCAATACCTGTTTTATAATAATGAGTGAGTAATGAACCAATAGGATCAATGGCCCAGACTTGAATATTCGGATTTTTTTCTTTTAAATATTTAGCGGTACCTGTAATAGTGCCACCTGTTCCTGCAGTGCAAACAAAATGAGTAATTTTTCCTTCAGTTTGCTCCCAAATTTCTGGCCCAGTGCTTTCATAGTGCGCCTGACGATTCGCTAAATTATCATATTGATTAAAGAAAAAAGAATTTGGTGTTTCGGCAGCTAATTTTCTAGCAACGGAATAATAACTTTTTGGATCGGCAGGTGCTACATTGGTTGGACAAACAATTACTTCAGCACCTACGGCTCTTAAGATATCCATCTTTTCTTTACTTTGTTTGTCGGTGGTGGTGAATATGCATTTATATCCTTTCACAATGGCAACTAATGCAAGTCCCATACCAGTATTACCACTAGTACATTCTATAATGGTGCCACCTGGTTTAAGTTTTCCTTCTGCTTCCGCTACTTCTACCATTTTCAATGCCATTCTATCTTTAATAGAATTACCAGGATTAAAATAATCTACTTTAGCAAGTACGGTGGCGGGTATTTCACTCGTAATTTTATTTAAACGAATCATTGGCGTATTGCCGATTGTTTCTAAAATATTATTTAACCACATGTATTTTTCACTTTATTGATAAAGTAAAAATAAACTAATTATTAATAAAGGAATAATAAAGAAATTCAGAAGTTGTAAACGAAAAAGAAGCTATTATCAGAAGAATAATAGAGGATTAGTTGGAGATAAACAGATTTGAACTATATATTCTCGAAATTACGAGTGATAATTTCACAGAAGCGTGTTTGGATCATTTTTTCGGCAAGTAAAATCATATTGTAAAATGCTTTTGCATTGCTAATGCCGTGTCCAATAATTACGGGTTTATTCACGCCTAAAACAGGAGTGCCTCCATAATTTTCAAAATGAAACCTTCCAAAGAAAGAGTCGTTTTCTAATTTTTGATGTGCCGCTGCATCATACATGGCTTCAGCAGTTTTTAAAATAATATTACCGGTAAATCCATCACAAACAATGACGTCGGCTTTGTCATTGAAAACATCTCTGCCTTCAATATTACCTATAAATTGAATGGCTGTATTTTCTTTTAATAATGGGTAAGTGGCTTGTGCTAAAATATTTCCTTTGCCTTCTTCTTCACCTACATTTAATAAACCCACTGTAGGAGTATCGATATTTAAAATATGCTTGGCGTATAAGTTGCCTAGAATACCAAACTGATTTAATTGTTCTGGTTTACAATCTGCATTTAATCCAACATCTACTAATAAACCTGTTTTACCATTTAGTTTAGGAAGCAGGGTGGCGATGGTAGGTCTTAATACCCCTTTAATGGTTTTGATGCTAAACATAGCACCTACTAACATGGCACCTGTATTACCCGCACTAAGAAAGGCATCTATTTCGCCTGTGACCAAAAGTTTAAATCCAATGGCAATAGATGAATTTGGTTTTTCTTTTAAAGCTTTCGTAGGATGTTCGTGGTAGCCTATCACTTCAGTGGCAGGTACTATATGTAAAAAAGGTGAGGAAATCCCGTGTTGCTGAAAAAGTGCTTTCAGCTGGGTTTCTTCACCTATACAAAATAAATTATTTTCTGATTGAGCTAAATATTGCTGAACACCTTTAACGGCTTCTAGTGGGGCGTAATCGCCTCCCATCATATCGATGCCAATATTCATTGAGTCAGTAATTAGGCTTTTAGTGGCGCTTTTTCGCTTACTAATAAACCTTTGTAGTACAATTTACCTTCTTGAACGTGTGCACGATGACGTACATGGATTTCTCCAGTAGTTCCATCTTTGCTTAATGTAACTTCTTGAGCTACATAGTGAGTTCTTCTTTTAGCACTACGTTGTTGTGAGTGTCTGCGTTTAGGATTAGGCATCTCTTATTTTTTAAAATTTATTATTTAATATTCGTTGTTAATTCTTGTTTATTTCTTCCTCATTTGTTTCATCAAGTCCTTTAAACTTTTCTAAACCTTTCCAGATGTTTTTATTATTAACTTCTGTTGGATTTACTTTGAATTGGTTCAACTGGTCTAGTACTTTTTGATTGCAGGTCGATTCTCCTTTTTCAGTCTCCTTGCAAATATGTTGTAAAGGAATACTTAAATTGATGAATTCATAAATCCAAGCAGCAATTGAAAAATAGTTCTCGCCTTTATCAACATAAAAAATATCAGCATCTTCTTCTTGACTGTTCATGGTAATAGGGTCGTCCACTAATTTTACAATTAAGTTGAACTCATCCCATAGTTGAATCGTTAGGGGGTTGCCGCAACGATCACAAAGGGTGTCTATTTTCCCATCAACATCAAAATGCAATTGAAAGAAACCTTGTTTTTTGTCAAGCTTAAGCCTAACAAGGGTATTGCAATTAGAGAAGTCTTGTTGTCCAAAACTGGTAAAGAACTGATCCTCGATACGGTATTCGAACTCATGTAAACCGGGTGTCAAACCCACAAATGCTATTTCGTAAGCCCTGTCTTGGTTCATAACCGTACTTATAAGGTTGGCAAAGTTAGTAAAAACCAACCAAAAGACAAAGTTTATCCTACTTTTGGGTACCTAATCTTAGACCAGCCCATTAATCCAAAAAAGGTGAAAAAAGACCTATCAAACCTCCGTTCTCGTATCCAAACCTTAGTTCAGGCAGTCTGGCTGCTAATGGCATTGGCTATTTTAGTCTTCTCTTTCTTTCCTGATGCGGTAGCCACCTACTTCAGTTTTGGCCTATTTCAATACATTGGCCTAGGGCTAAGATCCCTTACTGGGGACATCAAAATGCCTATTGGGGAGTATGTCTATCTTATATTAATTATAATATTGATTATCAATAGTATACTAGGCTTATATAAACTTAAAAATAAAATTAACACTGAATCTTTTAGGACTAATCTACTCCGTTTTGGCAAGCAGCTTACGCTGAAGCTGGTTCAATTATATGTAGTTTTTATGCTTATTTGGGGTTTGAATTACCAAAAATCTAGCCCAGCTAAAAGCTTTGATTTAAAAATGGATACTAGCTATACCGCAGTTCAGTTAGATAGCCTTAGTCTGTATTTAATGGAAGAATTAAATAAAACCAGGCAAATTCTCTCAGATTCGGTTATCGAAAAAACGGAGGTAGACCAGGTATTTAGAAATAGTATCTTGAATTATAGACTGGTCAAAAACAGATTCCCCCAGCTTCATTTAGATAAACCGGTTTTGAAAGAGGCTGCTTTTTCTAGTTGGGGTGATTATATTGGGTATTTAGCATTTTACCAACCCATTACGGGGGAAGCCATTGTTAGAACCGATGTTCCGCTGCTTACCCTGCCATATACCAGTTGCCATGAATTAGCACATCAAATGGGATATGCCTCTGAAGCGGAAGCCAATTTTATTGCCTTTGTGGTTGCCACAGAATCAAGCGATGCATTATTGCGCTATTCTATGTTACTACAAATGTTTACTTATTGCCAATCAGAACATTTAGGCTTCATTGCCAAAACGGGCAATTTTGAAAAGTGGAAAACAATTGTGAATAGAAATAAAGCCATGCTGGATCCTAAAGTAATAGGGGATAGAAAAAAGATAAAAGATTTTTTTATACAAAGACAACATTTACTCCTACCTGCATCCACATCTCTTTATGATCAATTCTTACAATGGAATAAACAGGCGAAGGGCATTAAAAGTTATGATGAAGTGTTATTATGGGTACTTGCTTACAATAAATCTAAGCAGTAAATAAACATGAATCAAGTCTTAAATTAACTCTACTAAAACTGGTTCTTCCACATCATACTCTCAATAGGCTTTTCCGGCTGGCCGCTATATTTAGCGTTTTTCTTTTGATTGTATTTAACTTCAATTTCACCATCTACTGGGAAATAAATTAGTTGGCCAATAGGCATTCCTTTATATATACGAACGGGTTGCTTTACAGAAATTTCTAAAGTCCAGTAACCGCAAAAACCAACATCGCCTTTACCAGCGGTGGCATGAATGTCAATACCTAATCTTCCGGTAGAAGACTTTCCTTCTAAGAATGGAACATGCGCATGTGTTTCAGTATATTCTAAGGTAACGCCTAAATAAAAGCCTGTAGGTTCTAAAACAAAACCTTCTTCAGGTATTTCAAAATAGGTAATGGTATTATGTGCTTTTGCATCTAAAATGGCATTATCATAAGTGGCTAGCCATTTACCCAAATGCACGTCATAGCTATTACTGCCTAAGTCTTTGCGGTCGTAAGGTTCAATTTTAATGGTTCCTTTTTGAATTTCTTCGAGTATACGTGAATCTGATAATATCATCTTAATCGATTTATGTTTAATTTCGGTCTTTAAAACAGACCGCAATCTAATTCAAAATGCCTTTCTTTTATCAACAAAATATTAACGAGACAGCTCATCTAGCCATTTGGTCTATTCAAGAACCTGCGTCTTTTTTTGAGACAGATGTACAACTTGCTGTTCCCATTGCCAATGAGGAAAGAAGGATACAGCATTTGGCCGTTAGGTTATTATTCAAATTAATGATGCCTGCAGCAGATTTGAATCAATTAGTCATGGCAGATAATGGGAAGCCTTATTTAATTGGCTTGCCTTTTCATTTTTCATTTTCACATTGTAAGGGTTATGCAGCTTGTGCAGTAGATGACAAACCTATAGGAATCGATATTGAGATTATACACCCACGCATTGCGAAAGTGGCGCATAAATTTTTAAATGAAAAGGAGAAATCAATGATTGCTGATTTGGAACAAGAGGATCAATTGAATCAGTTAGCATTTTTATGGGCAGCCAAAGAAGCCATGTATAAAAAGTATGAACAATTAGGAATTGATTTTGCAAAGGATTTTAATATCCTTGAATTAACGAAGGGAGATAGGGGCACTATACCAGCAGCAATTGTACATAAAGGAAATAAAATTGATCTACGTTTAGACTATCATTTTGGAGCGGACTACGTTTGCGTCACTTGTTATAGTTAAGCCATCTTAGATAGTTATTCTTCCTCTATTCCAATGGTGGTATCATCCTCCAATAAATCTAAGTGAATCGCGTCTGCACCAGCAATACCTTCAATGGATCCTTTAATGTGCATGGCATTCAATAATACTTTTTCAAGTTGCTTTTCTCTTGCTTTCCAAAGTTTTTCCATGGCGTCTCTTTCCTTTTGAATACTAGAACGCATTTGTCTAAAGCCTTCGCCCACCGCTTTCCATTGTTCGCTGAATTCATTGCTTGTTAAGTAGTCATACAGGAAACTCATTTTATCTCCTTTATTCACTTGACTCTTTTTGGTATCATGGACTTTTAAAATCGCATTTCTCAATAATAAGGCAACGCTTTTTACTTCTTGGAAAGAACAAATATATACGCCGTCTTTTTCACCAAAACGATCTAATTCTTTAGGAAAAGTTTGGGTTACAATTACTGCAATGTCTGCGCCTTGACTGCGCATATCCGCCTTTAATTTATCTATCCACTCTTGATTAAAGTCTTTGGTTCTTTTACTTTCATAAATAATTTTACCAGCTTCTTGTCCAAGGCTATTGCGCACCATTTGTATACAATCTGCACCTCTAACACCTTTGCCCACTTCGGAAATCTGATCAAAAGGGAAACTTGTTTTAAGAAGTTCTTCTAATAATAGTTCTTGTACTTCACCTTGCATTTGCATACTACCTTGTTCTGCTTTGCGTCGCATTTCTTCAGCTAGTTTGCGTTGATCCTCTAATTGCTTTTCTAATTCTTTTACTTTCAACACATGCTCCTGGTCTTTTAAAGAACCTCTTTCTATTTCTTCTTTTTGTATTTGCGCTTTTAAGGTTTCTCTTTCCTTTACTAATTTTCTTTGTAGTTCTAATTCTAATTCCGCTTCCTTGGCTTGAATGACTTGTACTTGTTTTAAAAATTCTAATTCTTTTTCTTGAAAATCTTTTACTTGCTTACTCATGGCAGACTCATTTTGCTGCATTGCTTTTATTTTATGATCATACTGAGCGCCTAAATCTTTTTTTAGTTTTTCTGCCAATTCATTTTCAATAGTTACTTTTTGTTCAGCTAATAAAGCAGTGGTTTCTTCTTCTTTCTTTTTTTGCCAATCGGTCATTTTACCGCGCAGTTCTTTTTCCACTTCTTCTCTAATAGCATCGGTAGGCTCGAAGTTGTGTTGACATTTAGGGCAGGTAACGTTGTAATTAGACATAGTGAAAATTTGAAGTCTTACAAAGATGCAAAAAATACTAGCAGAAAAGAAATTTTAAGTAGGTTTGCGTTTAAGCGGAGGTGGCGAAATTGGTAGACGCACTACCTTGAGGTGGTAGCGCCCATACCCGGGCGTGGGAGTTCGAATCTCCTCTTCCGCACAAAAAAGCCCTTCGGAAAATCCGGAGGGCTTTTTAATAGGGTGGAGGTTAATATTACAAAGACTTCAAGATCTCATCAGCAGATCTTACATAGTCCATATTTTTTGCTTCAGTCGCCATTTGCTTACAAGTTTCAGCACTTGCTTTAGCACCTTTTTGATCTTTCAATGCAACATGAATTCTTGCTTTTAATAAATGCAACCAATATGCTTTTGCATTTGCGGCAATTGCTTTATCTGCATATACCAAAGCTTTATTATAGTCGTTGTCTAATTCTAGATAAAATGTTGCAGCAGATTGATACATATTAGGATTCACAGTTGCAGCAGCTGATGCAGCTTCTATTTGTGCTCGAACCGCTGGTCTGATATCTGTGCTAATAGGAATATTCACTTTTGTCTTGCCCCACTTCAAATAAATAATTGCAGTTTGAGCAGTGATTGCTTCAATACCGATAGAGAATGTTTCAGTGGTACTTCCAGTTGTTTCTGGAGCAACTTTAAGGCGAACCAGATCTTCTGCTTCTTTATATTCAAAACTTCCCCAACCTTTAGAATTGGTATTGATAATAACAGTCCATTCAGTAGCACCTGGGATAGTGAATAAGCCATAAGAACCTGCTGGAAGGGTTTTACCTCCAATAGTCACAGGGTCAGAAAATGTCAATTTAGTGGCACCATTTGCGCCCGTTCTCCAAACATCACCAATAGGTGCTAATAAACTACCTGCACCAAAAACAGCACGACCTTTTAAGCTAGGTCTTGAGTAAACAATTTCAATTTTACCTAATCCAAATTCTTGGGTTAAAGTTTGAGCCGGGCTAGGAGCAGGCATCTTCACTTGAGCCATTGCGGTTAAGCTTAAAAAGCTTCCAATAACAAAAAGTATCTTTTTCATATTTCTTTATTTTTGAACAACAAACCTACTTTATTTTAGTCGTTTTTAAGGTTATTTTTTTTAAAGGCGGGGTGAAATCGGTCAAGGGTATCTCTGAGGTATTCTCTATTAATATGGGTGTAAATTTCAGTGGTGGTGATACTTTCATGGCCTAGCATTTCCTGAACGGCTCTTAGGTCGGCGCCCCCTTCCACTAAATGGGTGGCAAAGGAGTGCCTGAAACTATGGGGGGATATCGATTTTTTAATACCCGATTTCAAAATAAGGTCTTTAATGATATAAAATATCATCACCCTGCTAAGCCCTTTGCCACGGTTATTTAAAAATAAAATGTCTTCACAGTTTTTAGCAGGTGTTTGATGAATACGAATGGTGTCTTTATAAATTTTTATAAATTTAATGGCATCTGATCCAATAGGAATTAGTCTTTCTTTATCGCCTTTTCCTATGACTCTGATAAAGCCAACATCTAAATACAAACAAGAAATTTTTAAGTTAATGGCTTCAGTGACCCTAAGGCCAGAGCTATACATGGTTTCTAAGATTGCTTTATTGCGACCACCTTCAGGTTTACTTAAGTTAATATGAGAAATTAAAAGCTCAATTTCTTCAAAGCTTAATACATCGGGTAGTTTACGTCTTGTTTTAGGACTGGGTAAAAGAGTTGTGGGATTAACTGTACAAATTTGTTCCAACAAGCAATATTTGAAAAAAGATTTTATACCTGATATGATTCTTGCTTGAGAAGTGGGCGCCATATCCATTTCACCAATGCATTGTATAAAGGATTGCAGGTGTTGTAAACTAATATCTGCAGGGCTAAGGGCTTCTTCATTAGATTCAAGATAGTTGGTTAATTTATCAATATCTCTTAAGTAAGCTTCAACAGAATGAGCGCTTAACGACTTTTCAAGTTGTAAGAATGCTTTGAATCCTTTTTTATACGGAGCCCAATTCATATAATTGAATAAAAGATTTGATAGTTATGTATTAATGATTTTATTTCGCATCAGATTAATCATAATATGAAAGTAAATTTAAGGTCATTTAAGCAGAAAGTGAGGCATAACGGGAAACAATTAAAATCATTTCTTAGAAAAATAGAAAAGAATACACCAAAAGGGCTAGACCAACTTACTAAAAAACTAAGTCCATCTGTATGGAAGGAAATAGACTGTTTATCATGTGCTAATTGTTGCAAAACAATGAGCCCTACATTTACACCCACCGATATTAAAAGAATTTCAAGTCATTTAGAAATGACACCGGCTGCTTTCAAAGAAAAATATTTAGAATACGATAAAAAGGATAAGGATTGGTTGAATAAATTACAACCTTGTCAGTTTCTAAATTTAAAAACGAATAAGTGTAATATTTATGATATTAGACCAGCAGACTGTGCTGGATTTCCACATTTGACTAAAAGAAAAATGACCGAGTATATGCATGTGCATAAACAAAATGTTGAATTGTGCCCAGCCACTTATAAGATGGTGGAGAAGATGCAGGAGCTGATTGGCTAATACTTACTAGAAATAGACATCCTCGAAAAAAGCTAATTCCCAAATTTGTTGGTCATTTAAGAAAATGGAAATGACATCGAACTGCAAGTATTTCCAGCTAGGATTTTCATATTGAAAAAAAGCAGCCCCATTTTTTAAAAACTGCATTTTCTTTCGATGAATAAATTGTTCAGGATAACCAAATTCAATACTAGTTCTTGTTTTCACTTCAATAATATGCAAGAGATTATCCTTGTTGGCAATAATATCTATTTCTAAATGCTTGTATCTCCAATTTCGATGCATTATCTCATAGCCTAGTTCACTCAGATGGCTAATGGCCATATTTTCACCAAAAATCCCAATTTCTTTGTTGCTCATTTAAAATTCATTTAGCTTTATCCTATAGCTCAAACATCGACATTTTATCTACATGCAAAAAGCGTATAAATTACTTGGAAAACATAGGCATTATGATTGGGGAGGTAATACCTTTCTTCCCAATTTAATGGGTGTAGAGAATGTAAATCATTTACCGTATGCTGAATACTGGATGGGAGCGCATGCATTGGCTACCTCTACTATTGAAACAACAGAAGGGCAGAAAGACTTAGCTGCATTAATAAAAGAGAATCCAGTACAATGGTTAGGGAAAGAAGTAGCCACTAAGTTTGAGGTATTACCTTATTTATACAAAATATTAGATGTGCGAGATATGTTGAGTATTCAAGTGCATCCTAGTAAAGCAAATGCAGTAATAGGTTTTAAAGAAGAAGACTCCAAGGGTATAGCCATTGATGCAGTCAATAGAAATTATAAAGACCAGAATCATAAGCCTGAAGTGATGGTGGCGCTTAGCGATTTTTGGTTACTACATGGTTTTTTAGCGCCCGCTGTTTTAGAAAAGAGGTTGAATAGTTATTCCTATTTTAAACCCTTATTGAATGAATTTAAAGGGAGCGATTATAAAAATTTATATGCTTATTTTATGCAACTGCCTATGGAGGCAGCTGATGCAATATTGAAACCCTTATTAGAAGAAGCAGCGAAGGCTGTGGCCAAAGGAACTGTTACTAAAAATGATCCACACTGGTGGGCGCATAAATATTATGCCGATGGGATTCCTTCAAAAAATATTGACAAAGGAATTTTCTCTATTTACATTTTGAATATTGTAAACATTCCAAAGTATAAAGGTATCTTTCAAGGAGCAGGTATACTGCATGCCTATTTAGAAGGACAGAATATTGAATTGATGGCGAATAGCGACAATGTTTTAAGAGGGGGATTAACACCCAAACATATCGATGTAAAAGAATTAATACATCATGTCAATTTTGTACCCACTAATCCTTCTATTCTTAAAGGGGATAAGCTTACTGACCAAGAAATAAACTATCCCTGCCCGGTGCCCGATTTTGGTTTAACTAAAATAGCGTTAAATCAGGGGGAAGTTTACACAATATCAAGCTATAGCTTAGAGATGCTTTTAGTTATGGATGGCGAAGTTATTATTGAAGATATGGCATATAAAGCCGGTGATACTGCGCTTTTAACAGCTAATGCCAAGGTTAAAATAAAGGCCCATACAGCAACCGTATTGTTTAAGGCTTATGTCCCTAAATAGTTTATTCACAAATGAGGAAAATGATTATTTATAAAATATATTAAATAAAGAATGAAAACCTTATTTTTGTTTGCTTAGCTTTCAGCAGCAATTTAGCATTTAAAGAAAAAAACAAAAAAGATGAGATTCAACAAGCAAATATTCGTGGCTTTAGTTATAATGATAATTACCAGTGCTTTATACCGTGTATTACCAGGAAGACCTTATGGTTTCGCACCACAAATTGCTATTGCCTTATTTGGGGGATCTCTATTCGCAAGACAAAAGCAGTATGCTTTTTTATTACCCCTACTTTCAATGTTTATTTCTGATTTATTGTATCAAGTATTGTATACTTATCAATTAACTGATATGCAAGGTTTTTATGAAGGCCAGTTATTAAACTATGTATTAATTGCAAGTACCGCTGTATTTGGTTTTGGTTTACAAAGCAATAAACTTTCTAAATACTTTATTGGGTTTTTAAGTGCACCTACTGTTTACTTCTTAGTTTCTAACTTTTTAGTATGGACACAAGGGGGAGGCTATCATCATGCATTTACTATTACTGGACTTATTCAAACGATGGTAGATGGTTTACCTTTCTATCCTTATAGTGTGGCGGGTACTTTAGTATTTGGTGGCATTTTATTTGGCTCTTTTCGTGTACTTATACCGAAGTTTAAAGCCATCTAAATTTTAAGTATCTAATAATAGTAGAACAACTATTATTTAGCAGCTTCATTTAATTCGAAAACCTCGTCAATTTTCCAAGGGCCATTATCGGCAGCTTCTGTTGCTAAAACATCACATCTATTATTGTGTGCATTATCGCTATGTCCTTTAACCCAATGGAATTTAATGGTAAAAGGAGCGGCTATTTTATAATACTGTAACCAGAGGTCTTTGTTTTTCTTTCCGCCTTTAAAATCGGTTTTGATCCAGTTGTTCAACCATTTTTTCTCTACCGATTCCACCACATATTTACTATCGGTATATATATGAATAGGGAGGGTTTTTGTTTTTAAGGCTAATAGTGCTTTAATCACGGCTAATAGTTCCATTCTATTATTGGTGGTTTTACGATAGGCTTCATGAATTTCTTTGGTTTTCCCCGCCCACATTAATATAGCACCAAATCCACCCGGACCAGGATTACCCCTTGAAGAACCATCGGTATATATTAATATTTTGTCCATTAATTATCGTAATCTATTGATTATAAGTACCATAGGTAAATATACAAAAGCCAAAATCATTTTACTAAAATAAATTTAATGTGTTTTTTGTACACTTTATTATTTTATCTTTAGCTACTTGAACCTATAACGATAGATAGCAGAACCAGATTGCATGCCTACTAGTACTATTAAAAAAGAAAATACGATTAAAATTAGCTTTCATCTTAAGTATCAAACTACTTATGGTCAAAGTATATGGATCTATGGGAACCATCCTTTACTAGGAGGGGGAGAAGCAGACAAAGCCATTCCTTTGGTTTATTTAAACGAAGCGCACTGGGTTTTACATTTGAATTTTCCGAAGACAGATAATGCAGAAAAAATAATTTATCATTATTTAATCAAGTATGCTGAAGGAGGAGAAATACTAGAATGGGGGAATGATAAATTGGTTGACTTAGCATTAACCCCAAATGATGAGCTTGTCTTAATAGATACTTGGAATTTTGCAGGCCAGATAGAAAATGTATTTTATACAGAGCCCTTTACTTCTACTTTATTGAATGAAAAGTCAACATCTGAAGTTGCCAAAAAAATAACCAAAACAAAAACGCATTTATTTAAAGTAAAAGCGCCCCTATTAAAAAAAGGGCAAAGCTTATGTATTATTGGGGAGACTGCTATTTTGGGAAATTGGGATACCCAAAAAATTGTACCCCTTACAAAAATCAAAGGGACTGATTATTTTGAAATAGCCTTGGATTTAAAGCAAACAGCATTTCCTTTACTTTATAAGTATGGTATTTATGATACTAAGAATAAAGCGTTTATAAATTATGAAGATGGTAATAATAGAGTTGTCTATGAACCTGCTAGTAAAAATAAATTAGTTATTTGCAATGATGGCTTTGCAGCATTGAATAATACGCAGTGGAAAGGAGCCGGCGTAGCTATACCTGTATTCTCTTTAAGATCTAATGATAGTTGCGGGGTGGGTGAGTTTTCTGATATAAAATTATTAGTAGACTGGTCAAAAAAAATAGGACTTACATTAATTCAGCTACTACCTGTAAATGATACTACGGCCACGCATACCTGGATGGATTCTTATCCTTATGCGGCTATATCGGCCTTTGCGCTGCATCCACTGCTTATAAGAATTGATGAAATGATTTTACCCAAGCAGGAAAATTTAATTAAATCTTATTTGATTGAAAAAGAAAAATTGAATGTACTTGAAGCAGTAGACTATGAAGGGGTCATGAAATTAAAGTGGAAGGTTTTAAGAACTTTGTTTGATAAAAATGGCAAGCATGAATTAGCCTCGGCTAGTTTCACTGAATTTTTTAATAACAATGCGCATTGGTTGGTTTCTTATAGTGCTTTTTCTTATTTAAGAGAATTACATGGAAGCGTTGATTACAATACATGGCCAACACATTCAAAATACAATGAAGCAGCCATTCTAAAACTAGTAGATCCTAAGTCTACAACTTATGCAGAAATTAGTTTTTATTATTATGTGCAATTTCATTTGCACTTGCAATTAAAATCGGCTACTAGCTATGCACATGAAAATGGTATTATTTTAAAAGGCGATATACCTATTGGTGTATACAGATATGGCGCAGATGCATGGCAGCATCCAACACTATTTCACATGGATAAGCAAGCCGGTGCACCCCCAGATGATTTTGCAGTGAAAGGACAGAACTGGGGTTTTCCTACTTATAATTGGGAGAAGATGGCGGACACCGATTATAGTTGGTGGAAACTGCGCTTTGAACAAATGCGTTTTTACTTTGACGCTTTTAGAATTGATCATATTTTAGGATTTTTTAGAATATGGAGTATACCCATGCATGCAGTAGATGGTATTATGGGCAGGTTTGTTCCAGCTATCCCATTAAGTTTACAGGATTTCAATAGCAAGGGCATTTCATTGGATGCAGATAGGTTTACTAAGCCCTTTCTCAATGAAACTAATTTGTTTCAAACATTTGGTTATGATAATGAGTATGTAAAAAATAATTATTTTGAAAGTATAGGGGAGGGGCGTTATGCATTTTTACCTGCTTATCAAACACAGGTTCAAGTAGTGAATCATTTTAAGACCTTGCCTAAAGATGACTGGCAAAATAAAATACAAAATGGTTTATTGAATTTACTAAGCAATGTTATTTTATTTGAAGATGAAAAACCAGGGCAGTATCATTTTAGATTTAATATAGAAGGTACTTCTTCCTTTCAAGCATTAGAGGAAAGAACAAAAGAAATACTTAGAGGTTTATATATCAATTATTTCTTTGTTAAACAAAATGACGCATGGGAAAAAGAGGCCTTACAAAAACTACCTAATTTAAAAAGGGCCACCAATATGCTTATCTGTGGTGAAGATTTAGGACTCGTGCCTGCTTGTTTACCTGAGGTAATGAAACATTTAGGTATTTTAAGTTTGGAAGTGCAAAGAATGCCTAAAGCAAATAACACTGTATTTTTTAATCCTAAGGATGCCCCTTATTTAAGTGTGGTTACGCCTTCTTCACATGATACAAGCACATTAAGAGGATGGTGGGAAGAAGATGCTGCTAAAACACAGTTATTTTTTAAAGAACAATTAGCGCAGACTGGAGAAGCGCCTAAGTTTTGTGAACCCTGGATTAATAAAGCCATACTTCTTCAGCATTTATATTCACCGGCTATGTGGTCTATATTTCAATTACAAGATTATTTAGGTGTAGATGCAAAACTAAGAAGGGAAGACCCGCATGCTGAAAGAATTAATGAACCATCCAATCCAAAACATTATTGGCGTTATAGAATGCATCTTAGTTTAGAAACCTTAATTGCTGCAAAAAGCTTTAATGAAGACTGGGCCATGGCCATTAAAGAATCTGGCCGCTAAATAAGGCTATTTAGTATCTTAGCTAAAATTTTATAAGTGCAACTCGATTTCTGGGAACAAAAATTAGCTTTTGAATATCCATTTACCATTTCCAATGGTAGAACAAAAACGCATCAGCATAGTTTGATGATACGTTTGTCTTTAGGCAATTGGCAAGGTTTTGGCGAGGCGCCAGCCATCGTCTATTATAATGTAACAGTGGAAGACATGATGGAGCAATTGGAAAAAAGTAGAAAACTCATTGAAAAGTTTGCATTAATAGACCCTGAGCGTTTTTGGCATTTTTTACATCATTTATTTCCCAAGGATCCTTTTTTAGTATCGGCCTTAGACATGGCAGGTTGGGATTTATTCGGACAAATGAAAAAACAACCCATTCATGAAATTTGGAATCTGCCTTGGAATGAAAATACCCCCACACCTATTTGTGATTATACCTTAGGAATTGATTCTATAGATAAGATGGTAGAGAAAATGAAGGCCCATCCTTGGCCAATTTATAAAATTAAAGTAGGCACCGATTACGATATTGAAATGATTACAGCAATTCGTGCACATACAACTGCGCCACTTCGTGTGGATGCCAATGCAGGATGGACCACCGAAGAAGCCTTACAAAAAATTCCAGCGCTTGCAAAATTAGGTGTAGAATTAGTGGAACAACCTTTGGCTAAAGATAATTGGGAAGGGATGGCGCAATTAAAAGCGACTTCAGTGCTGCCTTTATTTGCAGATGAGTCCTGTGTATTTGAAAAAGACGTAGCTGCTTGTGCGCATTACTTTCATGGTATTAATATTAAATTAACTAAATGTAGTGGGCTTACGCCAGCACTTAGAATGATAAAGGAGGCAAAGACTTTAGGCATGAAAGTAATGATGGGTAGCATGAATGAGTCGGTGATAGGTTCTGCTGCTATTGCGCAGTTCTTGCCACAACTTGATTATGTAGATATGGATGGCCCATTACTTATGACAGAATTAAATGGACATGGGCTTGATTATAATATGGAAAATAATAAGGGCAAAATAATGCCATTGCCAAAACCAGGCTTAGGTGTGCAATATGCGATGCCTTTTAAAAGATAATTAATTTTTTAAAATAAATTATCTTTATTTTAATTTGAAATAAATTGTATGACACCAGAACGTAGTGAAAAATTATTAAAAGTATTAAGTAAGCGACAAGCTAACTTGACAGTTGTACTTGAGAATGTGCAAGATCCGCATAATGTTTCTGCCGTAATGCGCACCTGTGATGCGGTGGGTATACAAGAAGTATATGTACTTACCACTAAAATACCGAGGCATAAAAAATGGGGCTATAGAAGTAGTAGTAGCGCCTTAAAATGGTTAACCATTCATGAGTTTGAAACATTGGAAGACTGCGTGAAGGAACTTAGAAAAAAATTCAGTAAAATTTTAACCACGCATTTGTCCAGTGATGCAGTAAGCCTGCATGATATTAATTTTACAGAATCGGTGGCCTTAGTTTTTGGCAATGAACATGCGGGGGTGACAGAAGAATTTAGAAATTTAGCCGATGGTAATTTTATTATACCACAAATGGGTATTATCCAAAGCTTAAATATATCGGTGGCCTGTGCTGTAAGTATTTATGAAGCCATGCGTCAGAAAATGAATGCGGGCCATTATGAAAAAGCTTCTTTGCCGCAAGCACAAATGGAAACTTTATTAACGCAGTGGGGGTTTGAAGAGGATACACCAGAAGTGTATAATAATTCCAAGTTAAAAAGGTCTTAAGTAAATTAAAACTAGCGTAATATTAAGTTTACATCTGTTCTGGCACAGCAATACCTAAAGCGCTCATGGCTTTTTGTAAAGTAGCCGCTGTTAAAATACCCAATTGAATTCTTAGTTGTTTTTTTACTTCCGATTCCGCATTTGAAATGGAATGCTCGGCGTAAAAGGTATTGAATAATTTAGCTAGGTTAAAAGTATAGATGGCTAGTTTAGACGGGTCTAAATTGTCAGCCGCTTCATTCACCACTTCTGGGAAGGTGGAAAGCTCAATAGCCAATTGTTTTTCTAAAGGAAGTAGTTCATTAGGGGTAATGCTTACTGCTGTACCTGTTTTTCTTAATATACTTTTAATACGCGCATGTGTATATTGAATAAAAGGCCCCGTAAAGCCATGAAAGTCGATACTTTCTTCTGGGTTGAATATCATTTTCTTTTTAGGGTCTACTCTTAATAAGAAAAATTTAAGGGCACCTAGTCCAATGGTATTATATAGTTCAGTAAGTTGTTCCTTGGTAAAATCGGAAACCTTACCCAAGGCTTCTGTTTTTTCTTTTGAGATATTAATCATCTCGTCTACTAAATCATCGGCGTCCACTACAGTTCCTTCACGGCTTTTCATTTTACCAGTAGGTAGTTCCACCATGCCATAACTTAAATGGTAAATACCATCTGCAGCAGGTTGTTTTAATTTTTGGCAAATTAATTTTAAAACTTTGAAATGATAATTTTGTTCATCACCGACCACATAAATACTGGCATCGGTATTAAACTCTTTTTGTTTTAATTGAGCTAGTCCAATATCCTGGGTCATATACACTGAAGTACCGTCCTTGCGACGCACAATTTTTTCATCTAAGCCATCGGGTGTTAAGTCAATCCAAACAGAACTATCTTCTTTTTGATAAAATACTTTTTTAGTAAGTCCTTCTTCTACTAATTCCTTGCCTAATAAATAAGTATTGCTTTCATAATAGGTTTTGAAAAAGTCCGAACCAATTTTTTTATAAGTGACTTCAAAGCCTTCGTATACCCAAGCATTCATTTTCTTCCATAAATCCAAAGTGGCAGCATCTCCTTGTTCCCATTTCAATAACATTTCCTGAGCACCTTTTAAAATAGGGGCTTCTTTTTCTGCAGTCTCTTGCATCATGCCACCAGCCACTAATTCAGCTACTTGGGCTTTATAAGCATCGTTGTATTTTACATAATAGTCTCCCACGAAGTGGTCGCCTTTTTTATGGCTTGATTCAGGTGTGGCACCATTTGCAAATAATTGCCAAGCAATCATGCTTTTGCAAATATGTATACCTCTGTCATTTACTATACAAGTTTTCACCACCTCATGTCCTTGCAGTTTTAAAATTTCAGCAATACTCCATCCTAAAAAATTATTTCTTAAATGCCCTAAGTGTAAAGGCTTATTGGTATTAGGGGAGGAGTACTCCACCATAATTTTTCTTTTATGCTTAATAGCAGGCATTAACTCATTAGGTGAAAGGTTTTTTATAAACTCTAACCAATAGTCGTTGCTAATCGTAAAATTTAAAAACCCTTTTACAATATTGAACTTAGTAATTATACTAGGTAGCGCTTTTTGCATAGCATTGCCTAAATCGTTGCCCACTTGTTCAGGGTTCTTGCCTAATTGTTTTACGAAAGCAAAAAGTACAATGGTATAGTCTCCTTCAAATTCAGGCTTAGTAGCATTCACTAATACTTGATCAGGTTGTATTTTAACCTGGTATAAGCTATCTAAGCTAGTTGACGTGGTCTGTTTTAAAAGAGTTATTAAATTCATAAATTGGGCTTGCCTTTGGCAAAAGTAATTAATTAAGATTATCTTAGCGCATTGATGTTGAAACTACACGACTTTATTAGCAAAGTTATTCTTGAAATCATAGATTGGTTTTATCCTATTTTCAAGAAAATGATGCCCTTAAAAACTTTTAGGTACGCTGCCTGTGGTGGTGCCAATACGGTATTGGATATTAGCTTGTTTTTTCTGGCCTACAATTATATTTTAGATAGGCAAATAATTGATTTAGGCTTCATTAGTATTAGTCCCCATATTGCTTCTTTTATCATTTCTTTCTGTATCACCTTTCCCATAGGCTTTTATTTAAGTAGGTATGTGGTCTTTCAGGAGACTACTGTAACTAAGCGTAAACAACTCATGAAGTATTTTGTAGTGGTGCTGGGCTGTGTGCTACTTAATTATGGTTTTTTAAAGCTATTTGTAGATTATTTCGGCTGGTTTCCTACCATGGCTAAAATAGCCACGACCTTCTTTGTGGTTATCTTTAGCTATACCAGTCAAAAAAACTTCACTTTTAAGGGTTCAGATAACCTATAATTCTCTGACTTTTCTACCCCTTTTTTAATTTTATATGTCAATTATGGCCTTTAAATAGCCTTAATAACTGCCATATATGACAAATTTGCACCCCTATATGGGCATACCTATTATGGCATAAAGATTGACTATAGTAGAGTAATTAATCATTGAAAATCAAGCATTATGGCAAAAATAATAGGAATTGACCTAGGTACGACAAATAGTTGCGTATCAGTTATGGAAGGTGGCGAACCAGTAGTGATCGCCAATGATGAAGGACGTAGAACTACCCCTTCAGTAGTAGCCTTCTTAAAAAATGGCGAGCGTAAAGTGGGAGATCCTGCTAAGCGTCAAGCTATCACGAACCCTGAAAACACAATATCAAGTGTAAAGCGTTTTATGGGTCGTCGTTTTAATGAGATAGCTGAAGAGAAGTCTCATTGGAGTTATAAAATTGTACAAGGCGAGAACGACACAGTGCGTGTTGATATCGACGGTCGTATGTATACTCCACAAGAAATTTCTGCAATGGTTTTACAGAAGATGAAAAAAACTGCTGAAGATTATTTAGGCACTGAAGTAACAGATGCAGTTATTACTGTACCTGCTTATTTTAATGATGCACAAAGACAAGCTACTAAAGAAGCAGGTGAGATTGCAGGATTGAATGTGCGTAGAATTGTAAACGAACCAACTGCAGCAGCCTTAGCTTATGGTTTAGATAAGAAGAACATTGAGCAAAAAATTGCTGTATTCGATTTAGGGGGTGGAACTTTTGATATTTCTGTCTTGGATTTAGGAGATGGTGTATTTGAAGTAAAATCTACTAATGGAGATACACATTTAGGTGGCGATGATTTTGATAAAGTAATCATGGACTTCTTAGCAGATGAATTTAAAAAACAAGAAGCAATTGACTTAAGAAAAGATCCAATGGCTTTACAACGTTTAAAAGAAGCGGCTGAGAAAGCGAAAGTAGAATTAAGTTCTTCTTCTGAAACAGAAATTAATTTGCCTTATATTACTGCAGTAGATGGCGTTCCTAAGCACTTAGTATTAAAATTAACAAGAGCAAAATTTGAATCATTGGCAGATAATTTATTTGCACGTTGTTTAAAGCCTTGTGAAATTGCATTGAAAGATGCAGGATATTCTGTATCACAAATTGATGAAGTTATTTTAGTAGGAGGTTCTTCAAGAATTCCTAAAATACAAGAAATAGTAGAAAAGTTCTTTGGTAAAAAACCAAACCGTTCTGTTAACCCTGATGAAGTGGTAGCAATAGGTGCAGGTATCCAAGGGGCGGTATTAACTGGAGATGTGAAAGATGTATTGTTATTAGACGTTACACCTTTAAACTTAGGTATTGAAACAATGGGTGGTGTAATGACTACTATGATTTCTTCTAACACAACTATTCCTACTAAGAAAACAGAAGTGTATTCTACAGCTAGCGATAATCAACCAGGTGTACAAATACATGTATTGCAAGGCGAGCGTCCAATGGCACCTCAAAATAAAAGTTTAGGTATGTTTAACTTGGATGGTATTCCACCAGCACCAAGAGGCGTTCCTCAAATTGAAGTTACTTTTGATATTGATGCGAATGGTATCTTGAATGTAAGTGCAAAAGATAAAGGCACTGGTAAAGAACAAAAAATTAGAATTGAAGCTGGAAGTGGTTTGACGAAGGAAGAAATTGAAAAAATGAAAGCTGAAGCCAAAGCCAACGAAGCAGGTGATAAAATAGAAAAAGATAGAGTAGAAAAATTAAACCAAGCCGACAGTTTGATTTTCCAAACAGAAAAACAATTGAAAGAATTTGGTGATAAAATTCCTGCTGATAAAAAAGCACCTATTGAAACAGCTTTAGCGAATTTGAAAGAAGCACATGCTTCTCAAGATACTGCTAAAGTAGACACCGCTTTAGAAGCAATGAATACTGCATGGACTGCAGCAAGTGAAGAAATTTACAAAGCACAAGCAGCTGGTGCAGCTGGCCCTGAACAAGCGGGTGCAGAGCAAGCAGGCGGACAAGCAAATGGTGGAGCCAACAACGATACTGTTGAAGACGCTCAGTTTGAAGAAGTAAAATAAACCGACTTGCCTTTATAGGCATACGAAGTATTATCATAATGTTAAGCCCTTTCAGTATCTACTGAGAGGGCTTCTTTATTTAAATAAGTTTAATGTACCTTCGCGCAGCATAAATTATATATGAAGAGAATTGAAAGACATAGAGCCATTTTAGGCGTAGACGATAAAGCTACTTTAAGCGACTTAAAAAAAGTGTATCGTAAGATTATGATGGAATGGCATCCAGATAAATTTCAGGATAGTGATGAGGCTAAAAAAATGGCGGAAGAAAAATCGGCAAAATTAATTGCGTCTTATCATTTTTTAGTGAGTGTGCATATTGAAACACATGAAGCCACTAAGGAGGCCTATATAGCTACTACAACAGATGCTAGTATTGACGACTTTGAATTTAAATCTGAAATACTAAGAGTGGTATTTTCCGATGGCAATGAATATGAATACTATGGCGTTCCAAAAGCCATTTATGTAAAGTTGGTGAATGCCGATACCCCTGATCGTTTTGCAAGACGACATATCTACGAAAATTACTTATACAGAAGTACCAGCAAGATTGTGGGAGGAAATGAGTAATTGTGTATAATTAACTAAACAAATAGGGTAATTTTTTCCGTTTTTTGATACTAATAAATGAGTATTTGTAGTAATTTTATTGCTCACTATTTACAACAAATATTATTATGGAAAATAACGCAACTGCAGCAGCAAAATGTCCTTTTACAGGTGCATCCACTGCATCAAAAATTACAAGTGCTGGTCCAAGAAATACCGATTGGTGGCCGAATCAATTAAGATTAAATATTTTACGCCAACATTCTTCTTTAACCAACCCAATGGACGCTTCTTTTAATTATGCAGAAGCTTTCAAGTCTTTGGATTTAAAAGAAGTGAAAAAAGATATGTTCGAATTAATGACCACCTCACAAGATTGGTGGCCTGCAGACTATGGTCACTACGGACCTTTCTTTATTCGTATGGCTTGGCATAGTGCAGGAACTTATAGAACAACCGATGGTCGTGGTGGTGGAGGAGCAGGTATGCAAAGGTTCGCACCTTTAAATAGCTGGCCCGATAATACCAATTTAGATAAAGCCCGTTTATTATTATGGCCTATTAAAAAGAAGTATGGTCAAAAATTATCTTGGGCCGATATTATGATACTTGCTGGTAACTGTGCATTAGAATCGATGGGTTTTAAAACCTTTGGTTTTTCTGGTGGCCGTGCCGATGTTTGGGAACCACAGGAAGATGTGTATTGGGGAGCAGAGCGTGAGTGGCTAGGCGATAAAAGATATAGTGGAGACCGTGAATTAGAACATCCATTAGCCGCAGTTCAAATGGGATTAATTTATGTAAACCCAGAAGGGCCTAATGGTAATCCTGATCCTATTGCTTCTGCAAGAGATATTCGTGAAACATTTGCGCGTATGGCCATGAATGATGAAGAAACAGTGGCGCTCATTGCAGGTGGACATACATTTGGAAAAACACATGGCGCTGCCGATCCAGGAAAATATGTGGGTGTAGAACCAGCTGCTGCAGGTATAGAAGAACAAGGTATGGGTTGGAAGAATACTTTGAATTCAGGTAATGGTGTGAATACCATTACTTCTGGTTTAGAAGGTGCTTGGACTACAACACCTACAAAATGGAGTAATAATTATTTCGAAAACTTATTTGGCTTTGAGTGGGAATTAACTAAGAGCCCAGCAGGCGCGCATCAGTGGAAACCTAAGGCTGGAGCGGGTGCAGGAACAGTGCCTGATGCACATGATCCATCCATTTCACATGCACCTACTATGTTAACCACCGATATTGCTTTAAGAGTAGACCCTGCTTACGGACCTATCTCTAAAAGATTTTTTGAAAACCCTGATCAATTTGAAGATGCATTTGCAAGAGCTTGGTTTAAGTTAACGCACCGCGATATGGGACCTCGTTCTCGTTATGTAGGAACTGAAGTACCTGCAGAAGTTTTAATTTGGCAGGATCCTATTCCAGCAGTGAATCATAAATTAATTGATGCATCTGATATTACTGCCTTAAAATCTAAAATTTTAGCAAGCGGTCTTTCTGTTTCTGCATTCGTTTCAGCCGCATGGGCATCCGCTTCTACTTTCCGTGGATCTGATAAACGCGGTGGAGCCAATGGAGCGCGTATTCGTTTTGCGCCTCAAAAATTTTGGGCTGCGAACAATCCAGCACAATTATCCAAAGTATTAGATGCCTTAGAAGCAATTCAAAAAGAATTTAATGCTGTGAATAAAGAAAAGCAAGTTTCATTAGCTGACTTAATTGTACTTGCAGGTGCAGCTGCTATTGAAAAAGCTGCTAAAGACGGAGGGCATGATGTAAAAGTTCCATTTACGGCAGGAAGAGCAGATGCTACAGAAGCAGATACAGATGTAGCCTCTTTTGCAGTATTAGAACCTATTGCAGATGGCTTTAGAAATTATATCAAACCGCGTACTTTAATTTCTCCAGAAGATATGATTGTTGATAAAGCACAGTTACTTACTTTAACCGCACCTGAGATGACAGTATTGTTAGGTGGTTTAAGAGTTTTAGATACCAACTTCGATAACTCAAAGCATGGTGTATTTACGAGTAAGCCTGGTGTATTAAGCAATGATTTTTTCGCGAACTTAATTGACTTCAGTATTACTTGGAAAGCAACTGATGCACATCAATATACATTTGAAGGTAGTGACCGTGCTACTGGAAAAGTTAAATGGACAGGCACAAGAGTTGATTTAATTTTTGGATCAAATTCTGAATTGCGTGCACTAGCAGAAGTATATGCATGCGATGATGCAAAAGGAAAATTCGTTCACGATTTTATAGCTGCTTGGGATAAAGTAATGAACCTAGACCGATTTGATTTAGCTTAATATTTTTACAATACAAATAAAAAGCCTTCCTTTATAGGGAGGCTTTTTAAATAAAATAAGAACATGAAAAACAATATCAAAATTTTAGTAATTAGTTTATTTTTTACGGGAACTGTATTTGCACAAAATGGGCAGGCGCTTATTAAAAAATCAATCAATGAGCAGCAATCTAATTTAGTAGAAGAGTTTAGAACGTTTTTATCTATTCCCAATGTTGCAGTCAACCCGAAAGGTTTACAGGACAATGCTAATTGGATAAAAAATTATATGCAATCAAAAGGTATTGAAGAAGTAAGCTTGCTTACGCTTCCTAATAGTTCAATGCCTCCTGTGGTATATGGAGAAGTAAAAGTGCCAGGAGCAACTGAAACCGTTATTTTTTATGCGCACTATGATGGCCAACCTGTTGATTCTAGTAAATGGTTCCCAGGTTTACATCCTTTTAAGCCTGCACTATACAGTGGTAGCTATGAAAATGGAGCCACTGTCTTACCATGGTTAAGTGCTGGAAATAATTATGATGTAAACGCAAGAATTTATGCAAGAGGCGCTTCCGATGATAAAGCAGGGGTAATGGCTATTATAAATGCCTATGCGCAATTAAAAGCTTTAAATATAAAACCTACTGTAAATATTAAATTTTTCTTCGAAGGAGAAGAAGAAGCGGGTTCGCCTAATTTAGAAGCTTTTTTAGAATTGTATAAAAATAAATTAGCGTCGAATATATGGGTGATATGTGATGGTCCCGTGCATCAGTCCGGTAAAAAACAATTGGTAATGGGGGTGAGAGGAGACACCCATTTAGAATTAACTGTATTTGGGCCAAAGCGTCCACTGCACTCTGGACATTATGGTAATTGGGTATTAAACCCGGCGATGGAACTTGTAAGACTACTTGCCAGTATGAAAAATGAAAAGGGGGAAGTAACTATTAAAGGTTTTTACGACGATGTAATAGCTTTATCTACTGCCGAAAAGCAAGCCCTTGCAAATATTCCCAGTGTGGAAGACCAACTTAAAAAAGAATTAGGTATTAATGCCACAGAAAGAACAGGCGCCTTAAACGACGCCTTACAATTACCTTCTTTAAATATCAATGGTATACAAAGCGCAGGGGTAGGTAAGTATTCTGCCAATGTAATACCTACGAAGGCTATCGCTTCTGTTGATATGAGATTGGTAGTTGGTAATGATTGGCAAAGACAACAACAAAAAGTAATTGACCATATTAAGGCGCAAGGCTTTTTTGTAACAGATAAAGAACCTACCGATGAAGAAAGAAAATTGAATGCTAAAATTTGTATGGTCGTGCAGGATAAAAAAAGTTATAATGCTCAAAAAACTTCTTTAGACAATCTGTATGTAAGAAGAATTTCAAAAGCCATTTCACTAGTAGATAATGAGCAGCCACTATTACTTCCAACACTTGGAGGAAGCCTTCCTTTATTTGTATTTGAAAAAGTATTGAAAACTTCTCCAGTAACGGTGCCTATTGCTAATCACGATAATAACCAGCATGCCGAGAATGAGAATATTAAACTGAAAAACTTTTTTGAGGGTATTCAGGTTTTCTCTGCTATAATGACCATGGAGAAATAATAGTTCTGAGAATATTTTAGTATATTGAATGTAGAAAAAATACATTCCTATCCCTAAATTTAAGTTCTCATGAAGACATTTTTCAAAATCAAACTTGTTCGAGTAATTTCCTTTGTACTTGTGCTTACCTCTTCCTTTGCGTTTACCTTTCCTGGTTTAGTAGACTGGGCCATGGTAGCGCGTATACGCGAAGAAGGCTTACAGCGTTCTAAAGTAATGGAGTATGAGTCTTATATCGTAGATGTATTAGGCGCAAGACTTACTTTGTCTAGAGACATGCAAAGAGCTCAAGTTTGGGCTTTAGATGAAATGAAAAAGATGGGCTTAACGAATGTGAATAGCGAAGCCTATATGGACTATGGTGTTACCTGGGATAATGAATATGTATCGGCACATATGATTGAACCCGATTACATGCCACTCAACGCTTATCCTGTTGCTTATACTGCTGGTACAGTAGGAAAAATAAATGCAGAGGCAATGGTGGTGGATATTCAAACCAAAGAAGACATTGAATTATATAGAGGTAAATTAAAAGGCAAGGCAGTACTTATTTCAAGCCCTGCTGTAATTGATTTACTAACACTTATAAATGGGGTACACCGTTATAATAACGAAGAGCTTATTGCACTTGAGCAAGCCACTATTACGCCTATAAAAGCAAATGCAGCTAGGGTTATTAAAAACCCAGCAATTATTAATGCAGTAGAGCGCATGGCTTTTTTAAAATCAGAAAATGTAGCAGTGGTTTTACAAACCGATGGCAATAGATTAGGTATAGTTCCTGCTTATTCACGTCCGGGTGTAAGAGAAGATGGATGGTCTGCAGCAGGCATGAAAAATGCATCACCCATTTTAGCAGTCACACCAGAACATTATAATAGAATGTACCGTGTATTAAAAAGAGGTATAGCAGTAAAAATTGAACTAGAGATAAAAAATAAAATAGGAGATAAGGTAGAACAAGCAATGAATTTAGTAGGTGAAATTCCTGGAACAAATCCTAAAGAAGGAATAGTAATGGTGGGTGCACATTTTGATACTTGGCATGGTAGTTCTAATGCAAGTGATAACTCATCTGGCACAGCAGTCGCATTGGAAGCCATGCGCATACTTAAAACTTTAGGGGTAAAACCTATGCGTACTATTCGCATTGCTTTATGGTCGGGAGAAGAGCAAGGTTTATATGGCTCGCGTGCTTATGTACAAAAACATTTTGGTGACCCGCGTAATGCAGCTATTGGCATCAAGCCAGAATATGAAATGTTATCTGCTTATTTTAATCAAGACTATGGTGCAGGACAATACCGAGGCATATATTTACAAGGTAATGAAGCAGCACGCACCATGCTTACTGCATGGATGGAACCTTTTCGTGACTTAGGTATGAATATGGTGTCTAATCAAAGCCTAGGAAGTACCGACCATGTTTCTTTTGATGAAGTGGGTCTTCCAGGTTTTCAATATTTACAAGATAGAACACCCGGTACTGCAGGACATACCAATCTAGATTATCTTGAAGGTATTCAACCAGAAGACTTAATGAAGAATGCAACAATTATGGCTTCTTATATTTATCATGCTGCAATGGCAACGGAGAAAGTTCCTAGGAAAGCTACTAAGTAATAATTTTTCTTTTAGGACTGACGGCTTCATTTCATTTCGCCGTCTTCCTAAAAGGTGGTCTTACCCAAACCCTTTCAGGACTACCTTCGTCCTTCGGACTCGGTGTTCCTAAAAGTTGGTCTTACCCAAACCCTTTCAACAATATCGCTATGCGATATCGTTGGGTTTTTTGCTTCTCATCTGTTTACAAAAGCAAGCTTTTGACACAGCTTCGAAACAAAAAACCCTGTCCCGAAAATCGTGACAGGGTTTGTGCCCAGAACAGGAATCGAACCTGCACATCCTTGCGAACGCTAGATTTTGAGTCTAGTGCGTCTACCAATTCCGCCATCTGGGCAGGGTTGCAATATTACGCTATTAACGAAAATCTTCCAAAATACGATCTAGGTATTTTTTCTTGTAGTAATACTCCTTTATTTGCAGCATTCCTTCTTGGGAAATAGTATCGACCGAACTAGTTTCCAAATACGTTTTAATAGGGCTGAAAATTTCATTTTCTATATTTTTAACTTTAGTAAGTACATCTTGTTTTGCATGGTCGTCATCGGCGTCCATCCAAGCCTCGTTCAATTCCATCATTTCCATTAAAAAATCAGGACTTAATGCATATTTTTCTTCTGCTTCTAAAAAGCCTTTTATTTCTAACACATAGGGTAGTATAGCTGCAGGGCTCTGTAGTAAAGTAAATGCTTTATTGGCAATAGCCGATTTTTCTAAGGCTTCCTCTTGTTCAAATTCATTGGCCTGTGTGAACTTATCCGGATGCGAGGCACGCTGAATATCCATAAAAGCAGCACGGAGTTGCTTTGTATCTACTTGAAAACCAATAGGCAAGCCGAACAATTCGAAATAGTTCATTTTAATATTTTGTATATTGTGTAAAATTACCAAAATGCCGGTTATTGGCCTTATTAAAGAAGGAAAAGTTCCTAGCGACAATCGGGTAGCCCTTAGCCCCAAGCAGTGTAGGTATTTGTTAGATCAATTCCCTAGTTGGGATATTATAGTAGAGTCTTCCCCCAATAGATGTTTTAAGGATAGAGAATACCAAAAGGAAGGTATTAAGGTTGTGGAGGATATTAGTGCAGCAGACATTTTATTGGGTATTAAAGAAGTACCTATTTCTCAATTGATTCCTCATAAAAAATATTTATTCTTTTCTCATACCAAAAAAGCGCAAACTTATAATCAAACATTGTTTCAGGCAATGATGGATAAAAATATAACGCTCATTGATTATGAGTGTTTAGAACACGAGGACGGACAAAGATTAATTGGCTTTGGATTTTTTGCAGGTATAGTAGGGGCACATAATGGAATTATGGCTTATGGTAATAGAACCAAGGAATTTACTTTAAGCAGGGTGAAGGAAGTGAAAGATTATATGGAGCTTGTTCATACTTATTTTGGTTTAAAACTACCCAAAATAAAAATTGCCATTACTGGTTCTGGTAGAGTAGCCCATGGCATTTTAGAAATTATGAATTTAATGGATGTGCAAGAAGTAGAACCTGATGAATATACTACTAGAGACTACGCTTATCCTGTATATGTGCATTTAAAAGGAGGCGATTTATACAGACACAAAACAAATAATACATACGATAGAAACGATTTTCATGCGCATCCAGAAAATTATAATTGTTTGTTTAATAATTATTTGAAGCATACACATATACTTATGAATGGTATTTATTGGGAGCCAAGTATTGCACCTTTATTTACCATGGATGATTTAAAAGATGACGACTTTGCTTTAACCACCATTGCCGATATCACCGATGATGCCCATGGCAGCGTCCCTTGTAATTTAGGTGATTCTAGTTCCGACGACCCCGTGTATGGAGTGAATATAAGTTCTTGTGAAAAGACAGCCCCTTATATGCCCAATGGCATAGATATAATGGCAGTAGGCAATTTGCCTAATGAATTACCCAGAGATGCTAGTAGATACTTTGGAGAACAACTTATTAAATACGTTATTCCCGATTTAATTAAAGGAGGTAATAAAATTATTGAAGGAGCCACCATGCTTGATAAGGGAAAGCTGACCCAAAACTTTTCTTACTTAGCAAATTATTCAAAACATTAATTTAAAAGTCTTATTTTAAAGAATGTACAGTAAGAACTAAATAAATTATTTTGCAATGTCTAACGCTTACAAATGCAAATAGTAATCCTTTAGTAGTTCAGTAAATGCAGTTGAATAAGTATTATCTGTATTTTTAATCACTATTTTATTTCTTAATACTGAAGTTTCTTTATCTAGTGTATTCGAATTCTTTTTAAAATGTAGAAAGGATCTAAAAGGCAAATGTTTAGCATCGTTATACACTAATACTTCTTCCACTAATTGTAGTTGTTGTGCTTCAGCTAATTTTTGCATGGTATACGCGCGAAGGGTAGGTACTAAAACAAAAAAGGAACCGGCATCAGTTAATAAGCTTGAAACATTTTCTACCAAAATATTCCAAGGCAGTTCAGTGCTATGGGCCGCTTTATTTTTATTGGCGTCTGGAGACTTTAAATCGCCCTCGTAAAAAGGGGGGTTGGAAATAACGATATCAAATAAATGACCCTTTGAATTAGCTGTAAAGTTTTGTATTGAATCATTGACCAAGTTCAAGCGGTCGCTCCATTTACTTATATTAAAATTTGAACTAGCTTCTGCAGCTGCTTGTGATTCAATTTCAATGGCAGTAATACTTGCCTTGGAGCTTTCGGTCACTTGGGCTAGCATTAAACTTAATAAGCCGGTACCTGTGCCAATGTCTACTATACTATTTGAATTTTGTACCAAGGTCTTTTGGCTTACCCAGGCCCCAAACAAACATGCATCAGTACATACTTTCATTGAAGTATGCTGCTGATGCACGATAAATTGTTTACACTGAAAATAGGGGTTAGCCACTATTCTGCACTTAAACTAGCTCCTAAATATTCTTTATTTAATCTCGCAATGTTCGCAATAGAAATTTCTTTAGGACAAGTAGCTTCACAAGCACCTGTATTAGTGCAAGAACCAAATCCTTCCTTATCCATTTGCGCCACCATATTGAGTACTCTTGACTTTCTTTCTGGAGCACCCTGAGGAAGTAAGGCTAAGTGAGATACTTTAGCACTTAAGAACAACATCGCTGAACTATTCTTACATGCCGCTACACAAGCACCACAACCAATACACATAGCTGCTGCAAAAGCGTCGTCTGCATTTTGTTTTTCTATAGGAAGGCTATTGCCATCTACTGCATTACCCGTATTCACACTAATATAACCACCTGCTTGAATAATTCTATCAAAAGCAGAACGGTCAACGGTCAAATCTTTTACAATAGGGAAGGAGTTCGCTCTCCAAGGTTCAATCACAATTGTTTCACCATCTTTAAAGGCACGCATGTGCAATTGACAAGTAGTATTTGCCTGCCAAGGACCATGCGGCTTTCCATTAATATACATAGAACACATACCACAAATACCTTCACGACAATCATGATCAAAGGCTACTGGATCTCCACCTTCAGTAATTAATCTTTCATTTAAAATATCCATCATTTCTAAAAAAGACATTTCATCAGAAATACCCGCAACATCATAAGTAACAAAGGCACCTTGCGCGTTGGCATTTTTTTGACGCCAAACTTTAACTTTTAAATTCATTGTATTTTGAGACATAGCTAAAAAATTATTCTGTAAATATTTTGTGTTAGTGTTGAAAGCTTATTTATAGTTATATGCTTATTTATAATTACGTTGACTTGGTTTAATGACATCATATTTCAACGCTTCTTTATGCAATTGCCATTCATGCGCTCCTTTGTTTTCCCAAGCAGCAACATACATAAATTTTTCATCGTCTCTTAAGGCTTCTCCTTCTGGTGTTTGGTATTCTTCTCTAAAGTGACCACCACAGCTTTCTTCTCTAGCTAGTGCATCTACACACATTAATTCTCCTAGTTCAATAAAGTCGGCCACACGGTTGGCTTTATCTAATTCAGGATTGTATTCATTTATTTCTCCAGGAATTCTTAGATCAGACCAGAATTCTTTTTTCAAAGCTTGCAGATCTGCAATGGCTTGTTTTAAACCTGCTTCATTTCTTGACATACCACACTCATTCCAGATAATTTTACCTAAACGCTTGTGGAAACTTTCTGCCGATTGTTTACCATTGATATTTTTTAATGAAGCAATACGCTCTGCTACTTTTTTAGCAGCCTCTTCAAAGGCCGGATGTGTAGTTGGAATGGCAGCATTGTAAATTTCATCTGCTAAATTATTTCCTACTGTATAAGGCGCCACAAAATAACCATCTGCTAAACCTTGCATTAAGGCACTAGCACCTAAACGGTTGGCACCATGGTCGCTAAAGTTAGCTTCACCTAAGGCATATAAACCAGGCACGGTAGTTTGTAATTCATAATCCACCCATAAGCCACCCATGGTATAATGTACGGCTGGATAAATACGCATTGGCACTTCGTAAGGGTTTTCTCCAGTGATTTTTGAATACATATTAAATAGGTTGCCATATTTTTCTTTCACCACTTCTTTACCCATGGCAATAATTTGCTCACTAGATACATTAGAAAGTCCTTGCTTACTTACTTCAATCTTACCATATCTTTCAATAGCGGCTGCATAATCTAAATAGACGGCTTGCTTGGAAGTACCTACTCCAAAACCAGCATCACATCTTTCTTTAGCAGCACGAGAAGCCACATCACGTGGTACTAAATTTCCAAAAGCAGGGTAGCGACGTTCTAAGAAATAATCTCTTTCTGCTTCAGGTATATCGTTTGCTTTTCTAGTTTCTCCTACATTTTTAGGCACCCAAATTCTTCCATCATTTCTTAATGACTCAGACATGAGGGTTAATTTGGATTGATGATCGCCACTCACTGGAATACAAGTAGGGTGAATTTGTGTAAAGCAAGGATTTGCAAAATAAGCACCTTGCTTATGCGCTTTCCATGCAGCAGTTACATTTGATCCCATGGCATTGGTTGATAAATAATACACATTACCATAACCACCAGAACATATTAATACCGCATGTCCAAAATGTTTTTCTAATTCACCTGTAATTAAATTACGGGCAATAATACCTTTTGCTTTTCCATCAATTTTTACAATGTCTAACATCTCATGTCTTGTATGCATCGTTACATTGCCTAATGCTACTTGACGCTCTAGGGCTTGATAAGCACCTATTAATAACTGCTGACCTGTTTGACCTGCTGCATAAAAAGTTCTTTGAACTTGAGTACCACCAAAACTTCTATTACTTAATAAGCCACCATATTCACGTGCAAAAGGAACACCTTGTGCCACACATTGGTCAATGATATTCGTACTCACTTCTGCTAAACGGTGCACATTGGCTTCGCGAGAGCGGTAGTCACCGCCTTTAATCGTATCATAAAATAATCTGAATATACTATCTCCATCGTTCTGATAATTCTTAGCAGCATTAATTCCACCTTGTGCAGCAATACTATGTGCACGACGTGGAGAATCCTGAAAACAAAATGCTTTTACTTTATAACCCAACTCAGCCATAGAGGCTGCAGCCGATGCGCCTGCAAGTCCAGTGCCCACAATAATGACTTCCATTTTTCTTTTATTGGCAGGGTTCACTAGTTTACAATGTCCTTTGTAATCGACCCATTTGTCATCTAGATTTCCGGAAGGTATTTTAGCGTCTAACATATTTAATCTTTTATCTATCGTTTAGAATATATTTATTTTGAATTTTTAATTTACCCAGTGTAAATAAAAACTAATAGGCATTAAAGCAAATGCTAATGGAATAATAATGGCAAAGCCAAAACCAATAGTGTTAATCATTGCATGGTATCTTTTATTATGCACTCCAATTGTTTTGAAGGCACTTTGAAAACCATGTGCTAAGTGGTAGCCCAAAGAAATACAAGCAATCACATAAAATAAAACCACCCAAACATTTTCAAAAGTATCCTGCATGACTGCATATAAATTATGTACTATAAAGCCATTGCCTAAATCCATTTCTTCCACTCCAGTGATACGAGAAGGAACCCAAAAATGTTTCCAATGTATTACAAAAAACATAAGAAGTATAGTTCCTAAAATAGCCATACTTCTGCTATACCATTTACTACCTTTTGAATAATTTACTTCATAGCCAATTTTTCTTTTGCTTCTATTTTCTAAGGTTAGCATATAGCCTTGGATGATATGTAGAAAAATGCCTAAGAATAATCCTATTTCTAAAATTCTTGGTACTATAAAACTTCCCATAAAATGAGCTGCTTTATTGAAGGTGACGCCACCGTCCATTGCCCAAATGCAAGCATTTAATCCTGCATGTACGACTAAGAATAAGACTAAGAAAATACCCGTGAAAGCCATTACTAATTTTTTCCCCACGGAGGATGTAAACATTTGCTTAAAGGTCATAATAAGATGTATTTTAAATCGCTGCAAAAGTAAGAACGAATTGCGAGCTTAGAATAAATCGTTGCATGATTTTTCTGACAATTTATCAATAAGTAAACAAGTCCTTCAAAAAGCCCCCTTTAGATGATTTTTTCACCACTTGTATAAAATTCAAGCTGGAATCATATATTGACTTAATTTTATACCATGATAAAAGTGCTTACTATACTTTGGAATAGCTTCAAAATGGCCATCGGAGAGCTAAAAGCGAATAAACTAAGAACCTTTCTTTCCTTATTTGGCATCACCATTGGTATCTTTTGTATTATAGGTGTTTTGGCCACCATTGACAGTTTACAATCAAAAATCAAAAGCGATTTATCAAGCTTTGGAAACAATTCGGTGTATATCGATAAATGGGATTATTCTGGAGGCCCAGAATACCCATGGTGGAAATTCGTTAAGCGTCCAAGTATGAAAATAGAGGAAATGGACTTCGTTAAAAAGAAGAGTACGCTGGCTTCCAATATGGCTTTTGTGATGCAAACCCAAGAGTCTTTTTCTTATGAGGATAATGTTTTAAAGGGGGTCAATATGTACGGTATTACTCCAGAGTATAAAAAAATACAATCTTTTGATATTGGCTATGGTAGGTTTTTAAGTGAGTCGGATTTTACGCGAGGCGTACCTTATGTAGTTATAGGATATAAAGTAGCTGAGGAATTGTATGGTAAGGCAGATAAAGGCGTGGGTAAAACTATTACCTATAATGGCCGTAAACTTTTAGTAATTGGCGTTATTGAAAAACAAGGTTCTGCCATTATTAATGGCTATGACTATGATAAGAGTACTATTGTTACACATAACTATATGGCTTCAGTGTATAATCCCGATAATTTAGGCCCTGTTATTATGGTACAACCTAAAGCAGGCATTACTTCTAAGGCTTTGCAAGAAGAGTTAACGGGTATTATGCGTCAAATTAGAAAACTAAGCCCCACTCAGGAAGATAATTTTACTTGTAATGATGTAGCTCAATTTAAAGACCAAGTGGAAAGTGTATTTGGGGCTGTGAATAAAGGAGGATGGGCCATTGCAGGACTTTCTTTAATAGTGGGCGCCTTTGGTGTAGCCAATATTATGTTTGTAACAGTAAGAGAAAGAACTAGTCAGATTGGATTAAAAAAAGCAATAGGCGCCAAGAGTTCTTCTATTTTATATGAGTTTTTATTAGAGAGTGCTTTTTTATGTATTATAGGAGGCTTGGTAGGATTATTACTCGTTTGGTTACTCACGCTGGCATTAAGTTCCTTTCTTCCTTTTGCAATTACCATTGCCCCAAGTATTATTTTTCTGGCCTTCAGTATCTGTATTATTTTAGGAGTGGTTTCAGGAATTATTCCTGCTTCCATTGCTGCCAAAATGAACCCAGTAGAAGCTATTAGAACAAAGTAATTACCTGAATTTTCGCAAGACTTAATATAAACTCAGCGTTTTAATTAACTTCGTGCTGTGAATACAAAACCAATTACAATATTAGCGATAGAGTCTTCCTGCGATGAAACCGCGGCCTCTATTATTGTGAATGGAAAAATCCTTTCCAATTTTATTGCGAATCAAACAGTGCATGAAAAATTTGGCGGCGTGGTACCAGAACTTGCTAGTAGAGCACATATGGAAAATATTGTGCCGGTGGTAGATGCTGCTTTAAAAAAAGCCTTTCCTGAAAATACCCCTACAGATAGTTTAGCAAAATTAGATGCCATTGCTTTTACACAGGCGCCAGGTTTAATTGGTAGTTTATTAGTGGGTGCGCAATTTGCAAAGTCCCTTGCACTTTCATTAGATAAACCATTAATTGCAGTACATCATATGCAAGCGCATGTACTCGCTAATTTAATAGACGATCCTAAACCCAGCTTTCCTTTTTTATGTTTAACAGTGAGCGGTGGTCATACACAAATTGTAAGATGTAATAGCGCGGCTGAAATGATTATACTAGGTGAAACCATTGATGATGCTGCAGGAGAAGCCTTTGATAAAATCTCAAAATTATTAGGACTGCCTTATCCAGGTGGCCCGCTTTTAGATAAATTAGCACAGAAGGGAAATCCAAAAGCCTTTGTTTTTGCTAAACCTCAAGTACCTAATTTAGATTATTCTTTCAGTGGCTTAAAAACCAGTGTGCTCTATTTTCTACAAAAACAATCGCCAGCGTTTATACAAGAAAACTTAAATGATTTATGCGCCTCTGTTCAGTCTACCATTGTGGAAATTTTACTAAAACAACTTAAAAAGGCCATTCAAGAAACAGGCATTCAGGAGTTTTGTATAGCAGGGGGTGTGAGTGCCAATTCAGGCCTTCGACATGGGGTGGCAGAACTTGCTCAAAAAACAAAGTCCACGGTATTTTTACCTGCCTTTGAATACTGTACCGATAATGCCGCTATGATTGCCATGGCTGCCCATTATAAGTATTTGGAGGGGGCTTTTGAAAGTTTAGCCGTTACCGCCTCTGCAAGATCGAATTGGTAAATTAAAAAGGATTAACTTTGCAGCCTCAAAAATAGTTTAGCAATGATTAGTGCAAGAAACGTCACTTTGGCCTACGGTAAAAGGGTTTTATTCGATGAAGTTAATATTAGCTTCACGAAAGGAAACTGTTATGGTATCATTGGTGCCAATGGTGCAGGTAAGTCTACATTTTTAAAAATATTAAGTGGGGAAATAGAACCCAATAAAGGAACTGTGGAGATAACGCCAGGTGAACGTATGGCGGTATTAAAACAAAATCAATTTGAGTTTGATGAGCAAACTGTATTGAGTACGGTGATGCAGGGACATAAGCGTATGTGGGAAGTGATGCATGCTAAAGATGCTTTATATGCTAAAGAAGATTTTACTGAAGAAGATGGTCTTAAAGCAGGAGAGTTGGAAGCAGAGTTTGGAGAGATGGGTGGCTATGAAGCAGAAAGTAATGCAGCAAGTTTATTAAGTGACTTAGGGGTGAAGGAATCAATGCACCAAGACTTAATGAAAGACATTCCTAGTAATTTTAAACTTCGAGTTTTATTAGCACAATCTTTATTCGGTAATCCAGATATTTTATTATTAGATGAGCCTACCAACGGATTAGATATTGAAACCATTGGATGGTTAGAGAATTTCTTAGCCGATTATCAAAATATTGTACTTGTGGTAAGTCACGACCGCCACTTCTTAGATACAGTGTGTACGCACGTTTCAGACGTTGACCGTTCTAAAATAAAAACATTTACAGGTAACTATTCTTTCTGGTATGAGTCGTCTCAATTAATGGCGCGTCAAATGTCAGACAAGAATAAAAAGAATGAAGATAAGCGTGCCGCCTTATTAGATTTTATTGCGCGTTTCTCTGCCAATGCAAGTAAGAGTAAGCAAGCTACTTCTCGTAAAAAGGCTTTAGAGAAATTAACCATTGAAGAAATTGAACCATCTAACAGAAAATATCCAGGTATTATTTTTCAACCACTTCGTGAAGTGGGCAATCAAATTTTGAATGTAGAAAAATTAAAAAAAGAAGTAGATGGTCGTGTTCTATTTAAAGACGTTTCTTTTTCTGTAAGTAAAAACGATAAGATTGCTTTTTTAAGTAGAGACCCATTAGCCATTACTTATTTTTTCGACATTATTAATAACAATGGCAAAGCCGATGGCGGAACCTATGAGTGGGGAACCACTATAACTAGTGCCTATTTACCTATGGAGCATAATAGCTTTTTTAATGAAGCCTATACTTTAATGGATTGGTTAAGACAATATGTTCCTACCCATGTAACAGACGCCGATGAGCCCTTTATAAGAGGATTTTTAGGCAAGATGTTATTTAGTGGAGACGATGTATCGAAAAAGACTAATGTCCTAAGCGGGGGAGAAAAAGTGCGTTGCATGGTGAGTAAGATGATGCTCCAAAACCCAAATGTGGTTATCTTGGACCAACCTACTAACCACTTAGACCTTGAAAGTATCCAAAGCTTTAACGAGGGCTGTCAAAACTACCCAGGTGTGGTATTAATCACCTCTCATGACCATACTTTCATGCAAACAGTGGCCAATAGAGTGATCGAAATTACCCCTAAGGGCATCATTGATAGATTGATGACTTTTGATGAATATATGGAAGATAAAAGGGTGCAAGAATTAAGGGCAGAAATGTATGCTTAAGCCCTGCTAAATACCTTATACCTTAATGAAAACCAACATTTTATCCTTTTTTGGACATTATTAGGGTAAATCTTCAAAAAAACACTAAAATAAATGGGACTGTAAAGGTTATTTACTTACCTTTGCCGTCCGTAAAAAATAATTTCTCATGGCTAGAGTATGTCAATTAACTGGAAAGAAGCCGATGTCTGGAAATAGTGTTTCACACTCCAACATCAAGACAAAGCGTCGTTTCCTTCCAAATTTGCAAAAGAAGCGTTTCTACTTCATAGAAGAAGATCGCTGGATTACCATCAAAGTATCAACTGATGCTATCAGAACCATTAATAAGAATGGTTTAGCTTCTGTTGTTAAAGATCTTAGAGCACAAGGCGAAAAGATTTAATTAACCCAATTAAGTATAACTTATAATATACCATCATGGCAAGGAAAGGAAATAGAGTTCAAGTAATATTAGAGTGCACAGAGCACAAGACTACTGGTTTACCAGGTACTAGTCGTTATATTACTACGAAGAACAAGAAGAATACTCCAGATCGTTTGGAGTTCAAAAAGTATAATTCAATTTTGAAAAAAGTAACGTTACATAAAGAAATTAAATAGTCATGGCAAAATCAGCATCTAAAAACGCGAAAGTAAAAGATCTTAAGGCTTCAGCTGAAGCAAAGAACTGGACTAAAGTAATTAAAGCTATCCGTAGCCCTAAAACAGGCGCGTACACTTTTAAAGAGAATATCGTTCACAAGGATCTTGTTAAGGAATTCTTAGCTAAATAGTAAGACTTTTAGTCTGCATCTATTATCCGCTAGCAATTTTACTACGCACAAAATCATTTAAAGTTCAGACCTAGTCTGGACTTTTTTTATTTTAATTAATTCTAAGCTAAAGCATCTTAATTTTTATTGATTAAATTTACAGTATGAGTTTTTTAGGTAAATTATTTGGCATAAAAGAAAAGGAAACCCTAGACCAAGGTTTAGAGAAAACCAAGAAAGGTTTTTTAGAGCGAATTTCTAAAGCCATTATTGGAAAAACTTCAGTGGACGATGAAGTGCTAGATCAATTAGAAGAAGAGCTAATTGGTGCGGATGTGGGAGTGGACACTACTTTAGCCTTAATTGAAAAATTACAAGAGCGCGTTAAAAAAGAAAAATATTTATCTACTTCAGAATTGAATGGTTTATTGCACGAAGAAATAGTTTCTTTATTAGTAGATGCCCCCTCCAATCAACTAGGTTTTATTCCTCCTTCTGATAAAAAGCCCTATGTAATTTTAGTAGTAGGTGTGAATGGAGTGGGTAAGACAACTACCATTGGTAAATTAGCACATCATTATAAGGAAGCTGGAAATACTGTGGTAATGGGCGCTGCAGACACTTTTAGAGCTGCTGCTGCCGATCAACTCACTATTTGGAGCGAAAGAGTGGGTGTAGCCATTGTAAAGCAAAATCATGGCGCCGACCCTAGTGCGGTGGCCTTTGATACTATTCAATCGGCTATGGCAAAAAACGCCGATGTCGTATTAATAGATACCGCAGGTCGTTTGCATAATAAACTACATTTAATGGACGAGTTAAATAAAATTAAACGCGTTATTGAAAAACAATTACCAGGTGCACCGCATGAAGTGTTATTGGTATTGGATGGTTCTACTGGACAAAATGCCTTAGAGCAAGCCAAGCAATTTATGGCGGTAACGAATGTGAATGCATTAGCCATTACAAAATTAGATGGTACAGCCAAAGGAGGTGTGGTTTTATCTATAGCACATCAATGCAAAATACCTGTTAAGTATATTGGCGTAGGAGAACAAATTAAAGACTTGCTTTTATTTGATAAAGATGAATTTGTAGATTCTTTATTTAAGTAATGAATAGCTAAGCTATTACTAAAGTACTACTTGAGTACGTATCGAATTCCAATACCCCCTTGATTTTTAAAATAGGCTTGTATGATGCTAAAAGAAGGTTGCCAATCAATACTTATATTTAAAGGGGAATTTTTCACTTTATAATCAAGCCCAATGATTCCATCAAATCCAACTGAAATATTGGATTTGTCAGTAGTAGCGTTTTTCTTTACCCATTCTTCGCTCCAAATTCCTAAATGACCACCATAACCAATATACCAAGACAATTGATTGTCATCTTTGATTGGAGTATGTATTTCATTGATCGCAGAAATCCAAAATCCATCTAGTGTAATGTAACCGGAGTATTCAATGGCTTTATTGGGGGTATAAAAAGTTTTATAGGTTAGCGCACCTGGGTACATTTTAACACCAAAAGACTTCGTATAACCATCTTCATATAAATGAATACTTCTATTGACATTGGTATCTAGAGTAATACGCTGAGCAAAAATGAATTGGTAAACAAATAAACTAAAGAAGGTAAATACTAAATGCTTTTTTGTCATATTGTAGATTTGGGGGTACGCAAATTTAAGGGGAAATTCTAAAAATAAACTGTTTAATAAATGCTAATTTTTCTATAAACAAGCCCAATAAGGGCTAGGGATTCTTGTGAATTATGTTTAGGTTTGTAGTATGCATAGTTTTAAAGAATTATCAGAAAAATTTAATAAGGGATTCGAGGCCGAACACTTCCCAAAATCGCCTGCCAGCTTATATGAACCAGGCAATTACTTTTTAAGTATTGGTGGTAAAAGAATTAGACCTGTGATGTGTTTATTGGGTAATGAACTATTCTCTGATATTCATTCCGATGCTTACCAGCTAGCCAATGCAGTGGAGTTATTTCATAATTTCACTTTAGTGCATGACGATATGATGGACGAGGCTTCCTTAAGAAGAGGCAAAACCACCGTGCATGTTAAATATGACAATAGCACTGCCTTATTAGTAGGCGATGTAATGGTTATTCGCGCTTATGAGTATATTCAAACCATACAGGCTCAATATTTACCTAAGATTTTACAACTATTTAATAAGACTGCTAAAGAAGTTTGTGAAGGCCAGCAATTAGACATGGACTTTTCAAAATTGGAAAAGGTAAGTATGGATGAGTATATACATATGATTACCTTAAAAACTTCTGTACTATTAGCAGCGAGTTTAGAAATGGGTGCCATCTTAGGAGGAGCCAGCGTGAATAATTGCCAACACTTATATGAGTTTGGAAAAAAAATAGGTATTGCCTTTCAAGTGCAGGACGATTATTTAGATGCTTTTGGAGACGCCGCCATTTTTGGCAAGGAGCCAGGAGGCGATATCAAACAAAATAAAAAAACATTTTTATTAATACATGCATTGGAAGTAGCGAATGTTGCTCAGAAAAAAGAATTAAATGAATTATTAAATTCCAATCCGCCCGATAAAGTAGAAAAAGTTTTAGCCATTTTTAAATCTTGTGGAGTGGACGCCTGGGCAGAAGCCTCTAAAGCAAAATATATGCAAGAAGCCTTTGCGCATTTAGAATCTATTGCAGTGGTATCTGATCGCAAAAAGCCTTTAATTGAATTGGCGAATTATTTAATGAATAGAAATCAATAACCCTTTGCAATGATGAATTTATTTAGGAAGAAATCGATTGAAAAAATTGTGAAGGATGCAGAGGCGGGATTAAGTGATGGTCATACCGGCAGCGGATTAAAAAGGGTTTTAGGGGTTCGTGACCTTACTTTAATGGGTATTGCTGCGGTAGTGGGTGCAGGTATTTTTTCTACCATTGGTACTGCAGCTTTTCACGGTGGCCCTGGCATCTCTGTCTTATTTTTGATCACAGCTGTAACTTGTGGCTTTAGTGCACTTTGTTATGCTGAATTTGCAAGTAGGGTGCCTATTGCAGGAAGTGCCTATACTTATGCCTATGTTACTTTTGGAGAATTAATAGCCTGGATAATTGGTTGGGCATTGATTTTAGAATATGCCATTGGAAATATGGTCGTTGCCATAAGTTGGAGTGGCTATTTTATTAATTTATTAGAAGGTTTTCATATTCATCTTCCAGGTTGGTTATCTACCAATTATGAGACTGCACAACAAGGTTATGAGGAAGCGGTAAAACATTTAGCCGCTGGTGGAACGCCTGCTACATTTTCGAAACTCGCAAGAATTGGATATGATGCAATCACCAATGCACCTATGATAGGTCAAACAAGAATCATTTTAAATATTCCCGCATTTGTGATCGTGGTTTTAATTACGCTCTTGGTGTACAGAGGTATTAAAGAAAGTAAAAAGAGTACAAATCTCATGGTAATCTTTAAAATTGCGATCATTCTCATGGTAATTATACTTGGCTTCTTTTATGTGGATACAGCCAATTGGGCACCCTTTATGCCCAATGGATTTAAAGGTGTTTTAGCGGGTGTGTCGGCTGTATTTTATGCCTATATTGGATTTGATGCCATTTCTACAACGGCTGAAGAATGTAAAAATCCGCAAAGAGATTTGCCTAGGGGCATGATCTATTCTTTATTAATCTGTACCGTATTGTATATTCTTATCGCCTTGGTTTTAACTGGGATGGTGAGTTACACAGAATTAAAAGTAGATGATCCTTTGGCTTTTGTGTTTGAAAGAATTGGCTTACATAAAATTGGATATATTATTTCAATTAGTGCAGTGGTAGCTACCACAAGTGTGCTATTAGTATTTCAATTAGGCCAGCCTAGAATTTGGATGAGTATGAGTAGAGATGGATTACTTCCTAAGAAATTTTCAGCAGTACATCCTAAATATGGTACCCCAGGTTTTGCAACCATCATCACTGGAATTTTTGTAGGTGTGCCCTCCATGTTTATGTCTATTTCGAGAATGACAGACTTAACCAGTATTGGCACCTTGTTTGCATTTGTACTAGTTTGTTTTGGAGTATTGGTATTGCCTAGATTATCTCCTTCCATTAAAGGACAAGCATTTAGATTGCCCTACATAAATGGTCAGTATATTATTCCTGCATTGGCAATGATCTTTTTATATTTTGCACAACATAGAATTTTAAATGCGTTTAAGGAAGTTGGTAACGAAGGGTATCAGGAAATTTTATTTTTAGTTTTTACACTTATATTTATAGTGGTGGCTATTTTAAGTTTTCTTAAAAAATACTCCATTATCCCAATTATAGGCGCCATGTGTTGCTTGTATTTAATGATAGAGATTCCTCCTGTAAGTTGGATGTGGTTCTTTATTTGGATGACCATTGGCTTGGTGATCTATAATTTATATTCTAAAAAGCATAGTCTTTTAGCAAAAAATTAATTGATGAAGTATCAGGTAGGCGATGAAATTTTAGTATTACATAGTAATGAAGAAGGGCATATCATTGAAATCATGAATGAGGAGATGGTCATGATTGAAGTAAGAGGTGTGAAGTTCCCTGCCTATATGGATCAAATAGATTTCCCTTATTTTAAGAGATTCACCCAAAAGAAATTATTTCCTGAAAAAGCGGCGCCACAGAAAATTTATGTTGACCAAATTCCAAAAGAAAAAATAAAAGTATCTGAAACTAAAATTGAAGACGGGGTTTGGATTCATATTGTTCCCAAATTTAGTTTAGATGACTTTAATGACGAAGTAGTTGAAAGCTTAAAAATATATTTATCGAACCATACAAGGGTGGGTTATCAATTTGTATATGAGCAATTATTTTTAGGGGAAGTTGGTTTTGCACTTGAGTCTACCATTCATCCCTTTACCGATTTTTATATACATGATATTCAATTTGCAGCTGTAAATGATTCTCCTGGTTTTGCTGTCGATTTTTCTTTGGTGGAGCCGCATAAAAAGAAGGCCGATCATTTTGAAACAAATTTAAAAATTAAGCCCAAACAGTTATTTCAAAAAATTGAAACTTTAAAAGAAAATAACCAAGCAGCTATTACCTATTTGTTATTTGAAACCTATCCCGATAAAGCAGAGGATAATCATATTCAAATGGATATCTTAAGATCGGCGGGTTTTAAAGTATATGACGCTACAAAAATCAAACAAAATTTACCTTCCGCTAGAACAGTCATTGATTTACATATTGAGAAGTTAATAGATAGGCATGACCACCTTTCTAATTTTGAAATATTAACTATTCAACTTGCTGAGTTTGAAAAATGGTTTGATCTTGCTAGGTTAAATCATTTACCAGCATTTACCATTATTCATGGTGTGGGTACAGGTAAATTGAAGGGCGAAATTCATGACTTATTAAAGGTTAAAAAAGGAGTGAAGAATTTTATCAACCAATACTCCGATTTTTACGGCTATGGCGCTACTGAAGTGTTTTTTGAATAATTATTTATCGTCTGTTTAATTTCAAGTTTACAATCTTATATTATTGAATATCAGTGAATCAGCGCCCATTAAGCTTAGCTATTCCTGTCAAATTTTAATTACTTACCTTTGCTTTACTACAAACCCGAGCTATCGTGGTAAGCAATTACCAAGGAAAGTCCGGACAGCATAGGGTAACCCACCGGTGAATAGCCGGCGTTCCAATTTATTGGGACAGAGAAAGTGCCACAGAAAATAACTACCTCGCAAGAGGAAAAGGTGAAAACGTGCGGTAAAAGCGCACGGGTAAGACAAGTAATTGTTTTATAGGGTAAACCTTGGGTGCTGTAATGCCACGTAAAGGAGCGCTTAAGAACGACTCGTTCAAGTTCCAGGGTAGGCAGCAAGACTCCAACAGCAATGTTGGGGCTAGATAAATGATAGTTTAGAAACAGAATCCGGCTTATGAGGCTTGTAGTATTTTTTAAAATTTGATCTTAGTATGTAAATGCTAAGATTGTAAACTTGATCATACATGACTATAGAACAAATAAAGCGTATGAAGGACCAAGTAAGTGTCCTAAGGAGGTTTCTTTGACGTCGATAACAGATTATACAAAGTAGCTACTGACAAACAATTGTCCTTGTCACCAGGTTTTTGGGATGACAACACGCGTGCTACAAGTACCATGAAGGAAATTAAGGTGAATGAGTATTGGATACATATGTATCAAAATGTAGAATCCCATTTAGAAGATTTTGTAGTGCTATTTGATTTTTGGAAAGCGGGTGATGCCACTGAACTGGAAACCCAGGAAGCTTTTCAGAAAGCAACTCTTTTTATTGAAGAGGCAGAATTTAAAAGTACTTTGAATAAACCAGAGGACGAACTCCCCGCCATTTTACAAATTAATCCAGGAGCCGGTGGAACGGAAAGCCAGGACTGGGCTGAAATGTTACTTCGTATGTATACCATGTATGGCGAAAAACAAGGTTGGACAGTAAGCTCCATTGATTATCAAGAAGGAGATGGCGCAGGTATAAAATCGGCTACCTT
>ENA-ORCY01000061-ORCY01000061.1-marine-metagenome-genome-assembly--contig:-NODE-61-length-87638-cov-4.985336_pt1 | contig 87638 bp, 74 predicted proteins | sample MGYA00248634_ERZ508507 | MGnify/ENA primary metagenome ERZ508507 (study PRJEB26178, sample SAMN06266269) | marine metagenome | isolation source: Columbia River Estuary | place: USA:Columbia River Estuary... | reverse complement strand
GCTACATATCGTGTCGTAATCTCGAGCGTCTCCAGCAAGAGCATACGCTTTTAGCCAATCATCTTCATTCGCATTGTAGGCGGTAAGTGCCAAACGCCAATCTCGGTAAAGCTCATATAAACGTGTTATTTCAACACAAAAAACAGCGGCAGACTTTAACACATCTCTTCTTTCGTCTATGTAATTTGTAATAACTAATCCGTTTTTGATGGCTATTCTATGTCTTAAACCAAATGGCCCCTCTTTCCCATCAACCCCTTTTTCGATCAAGTTAAAATTGGTTAATGATATACTAGCATATCTCAATTCAACAGGCACTTTATTTTCTGAAAATACTACTTTTAACGCATTGTCAAATATCAAAAATTTACCGATTGTCTCTACATTACTAGGCTTTGAAGATTTTTGATAATCTGCTATCTGCGCACGAACTATAGGATTAAAGGCTAATGGGATTTCGGTTTGTATTCGTTTAAGTCTAGCCGTAATTTCTTTATCGCTAGTTTGAGAAAAGCAGCTTAGAAACAGTATCCCAAATAAGAATAATAAGCTAGGTCGCATAGTAACCTGTCACGATTTTCGAAATGTTAAACAATTCATTTTCTGCAAACGCTTTGGTCATAAAATGCATACCAATAGAAAGACCATTTGATTCTTCTGTAGGTATAGAAATCGCTGGTAAACCTGCTAAAGAAGCTTGCACCGTAAACATATCTGCAAGCCACATTTGGATAGGATCTTTTGTTTTTTCACCACCTAATTCAAATGCAGTAGTAGGGGCAGTAGGGCATAGAAATAAATCATAGTTTTCTAAGATCTTTTCGCTTTCTATCTTAATTACATTACGCACCTTTAACGCCTTGGTGTAATAGGCTTCATACGAATCAGCGCTGAGCACAAAGGTGCCTGTCATAATTCTTCTTTTAACCTCATGACCAAATCCTTCACTTCTTGATTTTTTAAACGTAGATTCAATATCGTGAGCGTCACTACTTCTGTGGCCATAGAGCATACCGCTATAACGAGAAAGGTTAGAAGAAGCTTCTGCCGCTGTAAGCACATAGTAGCAAGGAACCATATAATCCAAATAGGGAAATGACTGCTCTTCTACGGTATGTCCATCAGCTCTTAGCTTTTCTATAAGTGAAATATACGCAGACTTAACGTCTTCTGCTAGCCCTTCACTAAGCATAGCCTCCTTAGAGTATGCTATTTTATATTTTTTAGTGGTGTTGGCTACAAATTTTTCAACAGGAGCAGATGAAGAGGTGGCATCTAACTCATCTTTACCCGCCATTATTTCAAGCAACAATGCCGCATCTTCTTCGCTGCTGGTTATTGGTCCTATTTGATCAAAACTTGAAGCATATGCAAACAAACCATATCTAGATATTCTGCCATACGTAGGCTTCAGTCCAAAAGTGCCTGTAAATGAACTTGGCTGCCGAACCGAACCTCCCGTATCCGACCCAAGTGCTGCCAGACAAAGGTCTGCTTGAACGGCAACAGCACTGCCCCCAGAACTGCCCCCAGGTACTTTGCTTTGATCTGCTGCATTTTTAACTGGGCCAAAAGCCGAATTTTCATTACTAGCGCCCATCGCAAATTCATCACAATTAGTTCTACTAATAATGATAACATCTTGATCTAGTAAGCGTTGTAATGCCGTGGCGGTGTATATTGCCTCGTAGTTTTCTAATATTTTGGAAGAGCCGGACGCTTTGTGATCCTTATAACAGATGTTATCTTTAATAGCAAGAAACATTCCCGCCAATTTACCTGCAGTTCCGTCTTTTATTTTCTGGTCTATTGCTGCTGCCCTTGTTTTTACTTCTTCTCCAAAAACTTCTAACACCGCATTTAAATGTTCGTGTTCTTCATTCTTGCTAAGATAGTAGTTGGCTAAGTCAGTGCAGGTGATTTTTCCTTGGCTTATGTCTGACTTTATGTGGGCAAGTGATGTATATTTTTTTGCAATCATTCAGCGGACTTGTCCTCTGTTTTAGAATTGGTTTTTGGCTTATCATTCATGCCTTCTCTTAATTGCTCAGTCACATCGTTTTTCGCCTTATTAAACTCACGTATTCCTGATCCTAATCCTTTCATCAATTCTGGAATTTTTTTTCCTCCAAATAGCAAAAGAATGGCAAATATGATGACTATCCACTCCATTCCGCCCATACTTAAAAACAATAACATAGTTTTTTTTATTAATATTTCCTTATGCAAACGTACTACAATTCTTTGGATATTGTGAAGTGATAGATAATCCTTAAATTCGTTTAAAATTAGAAATAAAATGGCAGTAAGACGACCTTTTAACCTACAAAAGTGGATAGACGAGCATAGAGATGAGCTTAAACCACCTGTGGGGAATCGAAACCTGTATAAAGATGCTGGTGATTACATCGTAATGATTGTTGCAGGACCTAACGCCCGTAAAGATTATCATTACAATGAAACAGAAGAACTTTTTTACCAGCTAGAGGGCGACATTAATGTCCGAATACAAGAAAATGGGGAAGCAGTAGACATTCCTATAAAAGCAGGAGACATGTTTCTTTTGCCCGCAAAAGTACCTCACTCACCTGTGCGAAGTGAGGGAAGTATTGGACTAGTTATAGAGTGTAAACGTACGAATAATGAGCAAGATGGACTTATGTGGTTTTGTGAAAATTGCAATCATAAGCTTCACGAATACAAATTCCCGCTTACCGATATTGAAAAAGATTTTATCCCTCGATTTAAGGAGTTTTACGCCTCTGAAGAATTACGTACTTGCGATTCATGCGGTACCGTAATGAGCACAGATCCCAGATTTGTTTAAATAAAGTAAGCGCTTGTAAAAACGCATTTTACATCACTGTCTTCGTAGGTATAAATGATAGCACTCATTACAGGAGCTTCAGCAGGCATCGGGAAAGAGCTTGCAATTGAATTTGCCAAGGATAAAATCAACTTAGTTTTAGTGGCGCGAAGAGAAGAAAAAATGCTCAACCATGCCTTATTTCTAGAGACAACCTATGGGATTAAAGTAACTGTAATTCCCATGGATTTGGCATCATCCAACAGTGCTGAAAGATTATACGATGAAATTCGAAAACAGGAATTTAAAATTGATTTTTTAATAAATAACGCTGGTTTTGGCGATCATGGTGAGTTTGTAGACAGTGATTTAGCCAAGCAAGAGGATATGATAAATCTGAATATTCTTTCGCTTACCAAGTTAACTCGATTATTTGGTGCTGATATGAAGCTCAGAAACCAGGGTACGATTTTAAACGTTGCATCAGACGCCGCTTTTAGGCCGGGACCTATGATGAGTGTGTACTTTGCAACGAAGCATTATGTTTTAGCTTTTTCAGAAGCAATAGCCGAAGAATTGAGACCCTATGGAGTTTATGTATGCACTTTATGTCCCGGTTCTACGCAAAGTGAATTTGGTGAAATAGCAGGTTTTGGAAAACTTGACCCTAACAGTAGTAGCCCCACTTCTGCAGAAGTAGCAGCATTTGGTTTTCGTCAAATGAAAAAGAAAAAAGTGGTATTCATTCATGGGCGAAAAGTGCGACTTAGAGCATTTTTAACCCGGGTTGTGCCAAAGGGGACAGTTAGGCGATGGGTTTATAGGCAAATGACCTAATTACAGGTGACACATTACTAAATTTTGAGCTGCCGTAGTATTGTGTCCTTTTTTACAAGTTGTCCATTTGCATTATTCTAAAAGTAAATATTTAAACCATCTTTGTGGCGTGTTTTAAAGTGTAATATCGTTACGCTATTTGTTACGATAAAGTACGCCTTTTAAAAACAACTAAACTTACGGTAAAATTACCAATGCTCAACCTAAAGAAACAGATCCCTAATTTACTTACCCTGTCGAATCTGCTTTGTGGTACGTTTATCATCATCAGCGCATTTCAGTTAGAATTTTTAAACGCAGCCTACTGGGCTGTTGCTGCCTTGATGTTTGATTTTTTAGATGGTACCGCTGCGCGGCTTTTAAATGTAAGCTCTTCCATAGGTAAAGAACTTGATTCTATGGCTGATATGGTGAGTTTTGGGGTTGCCCCGGCGATGGTGTTGTTTAATTACTGGAGTAATGAGTTATATGAAACAGGATCACTTGTTGTATACTTTCCGTTGTTAATTGCTGTATTTTCGGGTTATAGATTAGCTAAGTTTAATGTTTCCGAACAGAATAATGATTATTTCAGTGGCTTGCCAACGCCTGCGCTTGCACTCGCGTCATTTGCCCTTCCTCTTGCGGGAGAACAATTTGAATTAGCCAATATTTGGTTGAATAATCCTTTTTTTATTATGCTGTTTTGCATCATTGGCGCTCTCTTATTAACAAGCAATATCAAACTCTTTTCTATTAAAATCGGATCACAAAACAAAAAGCTAAACATTATACGCGTTGCAATGTTGCTTACATGCGCGCTGCTAATAGGCTGGCTACATTTTTTAGGTGGTTTTCTTTGTTTGATAGTGTACTTGGTGTTTTCTTTGGCCTTTCAAAAATTAATCTAAGCAATAATACTTTTAGGATTTATAAAAGATCCCTTTACTCATTTACACATAAGACTGAATTCAAATGGCAGATATAATATTTGATCTTTTAGCCAAGGAGCTAAATCGTCAACAAAATGGAATAGAGCTAATCGCTTCCGAAAACTTTACCTCAAAAGAAGTAATGAGCGCTATGGGTAGCGTGGCTACCAATAAATATGCAGAGGGCCTTCCAGGAAAGCGCTACTATGGCGGATGCGAAATAGTGGATCAAATAGAACAATTGGCCATTGACAGAGCAAAAGAGCTTTTTGGTGCCGAATGGGTGAATGTTCAACCTCATAGTGGTGCACAAGCAAATGCTGCCGTAATGCTTGGCGTACTTAATGCCGGAGATCAGATTCTTGGTTTTGATTTATCTCACGGAGGGCATCTTACTCACGGTAGTTCCGTAAATTTTTCTGGAAAACTATACAAACCGGCATTTTATGGCGTAGAAGAGCACACTGGACTCATAGATATGAATAAGGTGGAAGCTACTGCGCTGGAGGTACTACCTAAATTAATCATTTGTGGTGCTTCTTCTTATTCTAGAGACTGGGATTTTCCAAGATTCAGAGCGATAGCAGACAAGGTGGGTGCTTTGTTACTTGCAGATATTTCTCATCCCAGTGGATTAATAGCCGCTGGCCTGCTTAGTAATCCTATACCACATTGCCACATCGTAACCACTACAACCCACAAAACCTTACGCGGACCACGTGGCGGAATGATTATGATGGGAAAAGATTTTGATAACCCATGGGGATTAACCACACCAAAAGGAGAAATTAAAAAAATGAGTGCCGTACTAGATGGCGCTGTTTTTCCTGGGACCCAGGGCGGACCACTAGAACACGTTATAGCTGCTAAAGCTGTAGCCTATGGTGAAGCTTTGCAACCGGCGTTTATAGAGTATTGCAAGCAAGTAATGGAAAATGCTCAAGCACTTGCCGCAGCTATGGTAGCAAGGGGCTATAAAATAATATCTGGTGGTACAGATAACCACATGATGCTTATAGACCTAAGACCTAAAAGTGATACACTTACTGGTAAAGTAGCTGAAAACGCATTGGTAAAGGCAGATATCACCATTAATAAAAATGCTGTTCCTTTTGAAACTCGTTCACCTTTTGTTACTTCAGGTATTCGTATTGGCACTCCAGCTATAACTACAAGAGGTATGAAAACAAAGGACATGGAAAAAATAGCCGAGCTTATTGACCGAGTACTTATGAGTCCTGATAATGACCTCATAATAAGTGAGGTAAAAACAGAGGTGAATGCCTGGATGAAAGATTTCCCTTTGTATTCTTAATTCATTCTGAGTAATCAAAACCCGCAATACTGTTTTTATTGGAATAATTGGTGCTTGTAGATTAAATTGCAGCCCTAATTGTCTAAACCAAAAAACAATATAATAAGCCACTTTCTCCAAATTAAACAATATTGGAGAACTGATGTACTTGCCGGATTCAGCGTTTCGTTAGTTGCGTTACCACTTTCTCTCGGCATAGCATTAGCTATGGGACTGCCCAGTAACGCACTCTTAGCCGGAGTTATTGCGGCAATGGTTGGTGGTTTAGTAACTTCATTTATAAGGAGCGGAAATGTATCTATTAATGGGCCCTCCCCTGCCCTTATCGGTATTGTCGCCGCCGCAATTATCACATTAGGCGGTTGGGAATTTGTATTGGCTGCTTTTGTATGTTCAGGCGCAATGCAGGTAATTTTTGGTGTTTTAAAACTAGGAGGCTTGGCTGATTTTATTCCGTCGTCGGTAGTACAAGGAATGATGGCCGCAATTGGAGTTATTATTCTTGCAGGGCAGGTTCATCATGGATTGGGCGTGGAAATACCCGTTATGAATGACTTTGAAAAGCTAATGGCTATACCAAGCAGTATTGCCAATATGAATCCAATGATTGCTATACTGTTTTTTAATAGCTTAATCATACTTTCTATACATCCATATGTCACAAATCGATTTATAAAATATGTCCCAGCCACGATATGGCTGCTATTATTTGCGGTTCCGTTATACTTTGTGTTTGACAAAATTACAGGAGGAAATGTCATCATTTTTGGCAAAATGCACAGCCTTATTCAAACTAAAGATCTTATTCATTTTAAATTGCCCAGGGATGTAATTGGCAGGTTCTTTATTTACCCCGATTTTAGTAAAATGGGGAGTCTTAGTTTTTGGCTAGTGGTGCTTTCGGTGTTTCTGGTTTCAACCATCGAGACTTTAGGCTCTGCAAAAGCAATAGATAAAATTGATCCTCTAAATCGTAAAACGAATTTAAATAGGGATGTTGCTGCAATGGGAATAAGCACCATGATATCTGGGGCTATAGGGGGTTTACCTGTTATTGCAGTAATTGCGCGCAGTTCTGTGAACATAAACCAAGGGGCCAAGACAAGTCTCTCTAATTTTGTTCAAGGAGGCTTAATTTTGCTATTTGTATTCTTATTGTCTGACTACATCCAGCTCGTTCCTAAAGCTGCACTTATGGCTATTTTAGTATTTACGGGTTATAAACTTGCCTCGCCCAAAGTCTTTAAAGACGCTAACCTAAAAGGATATGAGCAGTTTATGATTCTTTCGGTTACCTTGGTGGCTACCTTAATTACCGATTTAAATAAGGGAATAGTTTCCGGTATACTTTTTACCATTATCATTCATTTAGTCAGGTCTCATTTACCCGCGAATCTCTTCTTTAAATACCTCGTCTTTCCTTATTTTAATTTAGCTAAAATTGAGGATCATTACCACCTTAGAATTAAAGGGGTTGCTAATTTTGTAAGTATTTTAAAGATTAGGAAGATACTCGCTAGCATTCCGCCCAAGGAGCGCCTTGTTCTTGATTTTTCTCACACCCGTTTGGTAGACTTTTCCTTTCTTGAATTTGTCAATAATTGGGGAAAACAATATGAAACGGAGCGCGACGGTCAATTTGAAATTGTTGGCTTAGATGAGCATCTTACCACTAGCGAGCATCCATTTAGTATTCATACACTTCCGCAGGCAGTTATTAAGCAGTTATCTAAGAGACAAAAAGAGCTCAAAGAGTATGCATTTGCTAACCAATGGTCGTTTGAACATAAAATAGATTGGCAGACTGATTATCTTAAAGAGAATATTTTTTTCAAAACGCGGCCAATAGAATATGTTAAAAACCGTATTTCGGGCAATTACACCGAAAACGTAAGTTGGGAACTAATAGATATAACTTTTGACGAAGGGGCGCTAATGGCGGCAGAGGTTCATAATACTACTATGCTTCGCATTTGTTTTGACCAAGACATTCCAGACTTTAAACTAGATCAAGAAAAACTTTTTTCGCGTCTGTTAGACTATGCCATAAAAGAAGAAATTTCATTTAAGAGCGATACGGAGTTTGGCAGTAAGTTTTCTGTTAAGGGGCCCGATCGTAAAGCAATACAAACATTTTTTACCAGCGAGCTTCAAAACTTTATAACTGAAAACAACCGTTATCACATAGAGAGTGCAAATAACAAATTACTCGTTTTTCGTTATTTTAGGCTGATGAGCATAGGTGAAATCGAAGAGCTAATTTCTTTTGCTCAACAATTAAGTACGGAATTTCAGAAGTGTTTGGCAACCCCTAGCCCTAAGCTGTAGTTGTGTGTTTGAAGTGGCACAAATGCAGATTGTAAACCCATAAAGTTTAGATAATAATTAAATCCATTCGTTGTACTTATTTCAACAGCCTCTCTCCAGGTTAGTCCAGTGAAATTTCCATAACCCAAAGCAGATAATATTTTTAGGTTTTTAGAAAAGTTTCGTTCGAGGGCAAGGCTTCCGCTCATACCAAAATTTCCAAAGTCTATAGCGGCAAAATCTAGTATTAATTTTGAATTTTTGCCCACCATATAACTCCCACTTATATTGATTTTAGACGGCAAACTAAGCCGCTTTTTACGGACAACACCCATATCTATAATTGCTGTAAATGAGGTGTCTATAAATTCTGAAAAAGATGCATCTTTACTCCCAAATTGGTACTTATAACCAGCAAAATATAGCGTCGTGTCAATATGAGTTTCGTTTTGATCGAATAAGTAGTTTACATTCAAATCTGCAACTTTAAAGCTAAATATCATTTTTTCGCTCTTCTTAAAATCAATACTATAGTTCAGATCTAAACCAATGCCATTCATTCCTTTTCCTCCTACTGATGAAGAAAAGTTATCAAAAACAGCTTCTAAAAATCCCCCATTATTTGCCGTATAAAGCGACATAATTGATGCCTTGATTTGGCTGTAATTTGTAATTGCGTTTAACCCTATCCCCAGTTTTGCATTGAGCTTTTTATCTTTCACAGATTTTAAGGTGATGCCTCCCGAAACAGCTGATGCGCTTAAAAAATTAAGATTTCCACTGCTCACTTTCTGCTCTTGAAAATTGGAGTTTCCAAATAAAATTAATTGTGTAAACGCTGTTCCTCCTGAGTATCCAGCTAAATTTCTGCTTTTTACATAAACCCCAAAAGAAGAATTGATTTTATACTCTGCCTCAGCTCTAACTTGAGCATAAAGGTTTGTTCGTTCTTTTGGAGATTCTAAAAAATTTTGCTTTCCGTCAGATATAAATCCACTTCTAAATAGTACATCGTTGAACATTGCACTATTAAACACGTTTGACCCTACACCGGCATCTAAACATAGTTTAGCACTTTTAGGCGTCCACTCACTATCCTAGCCACTGCTTAAGAATACAAATTGATTCTCTGACTTCATTGAATATTGAGCGCTAGCACACAATACGATAAAAACGAGTATGAAACTATAACTTGTTCTCATAGGTAATATCCGATACTATTTTAAGCTTAATTTTATAATCGCTATACATTTTATAGCGCTTTGCATCTGCTGTTGAAAAGCGACCTGTGATTCTGATTTGCGTCGCATTTTGTATTGCAAGCATATCAGATCGATTCAGCATAGCAACCAGTTCGCTTTGCCTGGCTACTAAAGTTTTACCTGTTACCGGATCTACTTCAGCCTCTTTGATAATATTATTTTCGTTTTTAAAGGCCACTGCCAGAACTGCGCCGTTATCATCTAAAAATGCTAATTCCAATACCGCTTCAATTGGAAACTCATTTAACACTAAAACAGAAAGCTTAGCCTCTTTTAAATTGCTAATCTGCTCATATTCAAATAAATTTGATTTTCGGGTTTCTGTAACAGTCAAGTCTTTTAGGCCCACAATTAAAGGAACTTCAAGTTTAAAATTGACTAGAAGCTTACTATAATCAAAGGCGAAATCAGATTGATTTAACGTGCCATTTGGTCTAACTTTTACTTGTATGTTGGGTACTATACGATCTGGTAAGTTTTCAATAAACTGTTTAATGTTTGAATTGCTCTTGTTGAGTGTAAGTATTTGTTCGTCAGGTTTTAAGGATGTTCCAAGATTTACGGATCGCTTGAGCAATATGGGTGAACTTAAAGCAGTTGATGTTAGTTTAACCTTTTTATTTGCTCCCGAATTTTGTCCAACAATTTCATTCGTAGTGATTAAAGATTCGATGCCAAAACTATTGTAAAAATTTAGTTCCAAAGATGCATCCTCTAAAGACAAGTTTCCTTTAAAATTTTTAAGCGCAGGCAATTCTAAAGAGTCTTTTATGGTAAAATTGTGCAACCCCGGGTCTCCGATTATCAACTCTGGGATTACATCTACGAGGCCAAACTCGATTTTAATTTTATCACTTAGTGAAAGGGTTCTCTCTATGCCCGTATATTCTATTTTTGCAACCAATTCATTATAAATATGATTAAAATAGGGGGCAACTGTGTTTTTTTCACCATATAAATGAATTACAAAACCATCAATTGGAAACCGTTCTTCCAAATAAATCCTTTGTCCTTTAGAAGATGCTGGAATCTTCCACTCTTTATAAATAGGCCCACTTTGTCCAGATCTGCTACTTTGAGGAATCTTGTATTGTAAAATGATTGCCTCTTCAATACTCGATTCTACCTTCATTAGGATAGACCCTGTCTTCACGTTTACCTGTGTTAATTCAGCTCCACCAAAGGTATATTTCGTCTCATCATTTCGCTCGACCAGATTTTGAGCAGGAAACACTGCTGTTGCTGATTGAGGTTTTAAACCTCTTACACCAAATGTAATTCTTAATCCTTTTTCTACTTCTATAAGCACTTGACCAACACTTGCCTTGGTTTTCACTCTTTTTACCCTCAGCTCAAGCTTGCCTTTTACCGTTTTACCGGCCAAGCTGTATGACTTTTTTTGAGTGGTATTTGGCGCTAAGTCATTGAAAGTGCCTGATACAACTACGGTATTTGTTCCATCGTCGTTAAGCAATTCAAATTCCATTAATTCTGCTGTTACGGGCAAGTCATTACTTATGGTAATATCTATCCATCCCTCTACAAAGGTAGCTGTACTAAAAAACTCCTCACTCACGTCTAGTTTTGTTCCCTCATTGGTTTGCACGTCTTGGGCTGGAAGATCCGCTTTTTGACCATTTAAAAAAACACTTGCCGGATATATTTCTTGCAGTGTCAAGGTGTCAATGAAGGATCTGTCCTCTAAAACTAGACTCGAAAGAGTAACCTCAATACTTTCTACTCTGTCAGGAATAACCAAAATATCTTGAATGCTAGTTATTCCATAAGCTTCTTCAAAAACGATATCAATAGTATTGTCATTGTTTTTACGAATAAGTGAGTCCGGAATCAAATTTCCCAACGTTAGTTTCGTTTCTATTAGCGGTGCAAGCCAGTTGCTCTCACTTGAAAATTTCTCTTTGGCACAGCCTATAAACAAGAGACAAAACAGCACCAACGACGTCGTCGATTTAATCATGTCGACAAAGTAACTTAATCTGTAATATTAATCACTATGTTTGTTTTGAAAATTACACTTTAATGTCATCACACCACTATGTAAAAGAAGGCCAAGAACCAGCGCTTATTATCGCCAATGGTGAAATGTGCTCATACGAATTATTGGTGTCCATTATGGAATGGTGTCCTTTTGTGGTAGTGCTAGACGGCGCCTATGAACGTGTGGTTAACTTGCAAATAACGGCTGACGTAGTGATTGGCGATTTTGACAGTATCGAAAGCTTACCCCAAAATTTAACAACACAATTTATTCATATTGCTGATCAAGAAACTACAGATCTAGAGAAAGCATTAGCCTTTTTAATAAACAGGGGGTACAGCGATATAAACATCCTATGGGCTACCGGAAAAAGATTGGACCACACTTTAAATAATTTTGCCATTATGGGTAAATATCCTAAGCACAAAATTGTGATTTATGATGACCACTCTAAGGCGTTTGTATTGCCTAAAAGCTTTTCAAAGATATACAACACAGGCGACAAAATATCGTTGATTCCCATTAACCAAGCAGACGGAATTACTACCTCAAACTTGATGTATAAGCTTGACAATGAGAAGCTTGAATACGGAAATCGCAGTGGCACAAGTAATCAAGTTGTTGCCACTGGAGATGTAACTATACGTTATACATCCGGCGTTCTTGCTTTGATAGAAAGTATAGATTAGCGGCTGTAGTTTGGAGCTTCTTTGGTGATGGTAACATCATGCGGATGGCTCTCTCTAATACCTGAACCGGTAATGTGCGTAAACAGAGCTGTCTTAAGTTCTTCTATGCTTGAAGATCCCGTATAACCCATTCCCGCTCTTAAGCCCCCAATGTACTGATAAACTACTTCAGAAAGTTTTCCTTTAAAGGCGACAGTTCCCACAATTCCTTCTGGAACAAGTTTGCCTATTTCTGCTTCGGCATCTTGAAAATATCGATCTGTTGAACCTTTTTTCATAGCTTCAATAGAACCCATTCCACGATAACTTTTCACCTTTCTTCCTTCATAAAAAGAGACATCGCCAGGAGCCTCTTCTGTTCCAGCAAAAAGACTTCCTGCCATTATACAATCAGCACCCGCAACAATGGCTTTTACCAAGTCTCCGCTATAACGTATCCCGCCATCAGCTATGATAGGAACGCCTGTACCTTCTAGCGCAAGAGCGCACTCCATCACCGCATTTAATTGGGGTACACCTATTCCGGCTATGATCCTAGTTGTGCAAATAGATCCAGGACCAACGCCCACTTTTACAGCGTCTGCTCCATTATCTGCCAAGTACTTTGCTGCAGCGCCCGTTGCCACGTTTCCTACGATTACTTGTAAATCAGGAAATTTTGCTTTTACTTTTTTAAGTTCATCTACCACCCCTTTTGAGTGTCCATGTGCTGTGTCTATAGCTATAACATCTACATCTTCGGCTACTAGTGCCGTAACTCTTTCTAGCGTATCTGCTGTCACCCCTACGGCGGCTCCTACCATCAACCTTCCAAAAGAATCCTTACATGCTTTGGGATGATTTTTTACTTTTTGAATATCCTTAAACGTAATAAGTCCAAGCAATGTATTCTCTGCGTCTACTACAGGTAGTTTTTCTATTTTGTGTTTTTGTAGGATTTGTTCTGCTTCTTTTAAGTCTGTGCCGTTTGCCGCCGTAACAAGTGGCTGCTTGGTCATAACTTCTTCAATAGGGGTACTTAAGTCTATCTGAAAGCGCAAATCTCTATTGGTAATTATACCAACTAATTTATGGTTATCGTCAATAATAGGAATCCCACCTATTCGGTTTTCTTTCATAACATTAACGGCCTCCGACAAAGTGTTGGTGCTTTTAAGCGTAACGGGATCTTTTATCATTCCGCTTTCTGAACGCTTTACTTTTTTTATTTCAGCAGCCTGTTCGGCAATTGACATGTTCTTATGAACTATTCCTATGCCCCCTTCTCTAGCAATGGCTATTGCTAAATTCGACTCTGTTACGGTGTCCATGGCCGCACTTATAATAGGAATATTAATAGATAATTTTTTAGTAAGGCGGGTTTTTGTATTCGTATCGCGAGGTAAAACTTCAGAGTAACGAGGCAAAACAAGCACATCGTCAAACGTTAAACCTTGATAAGCAATTTTAGAAATTTTGGGTTGAGACATCAGCAAATAATGGATTTGTTATTTGCCGCACAAAAGTACTCTCAAACTATCCTAATCACCTAATTTATTTAAGGCGATTCGTGTTTCTTTTTACTTTACTAAGAGATTTTAAGGATAATCAGCCAAATCCAACCACAAATAATTGCATAGCTTTGCTTCATTATTTTTGCACAGTATAAAATGAGGTCCATCTTCTTGTTTGCCTTAATTGTTGTTTCGTCTGTATGCTTTTCTCAAAGTACAGACGAAAAACTTGCTGCCCAGTTTTTTGAAAACCAGGAGTTTGAAAAGGCATCTGAAATGTATAGAAAGCTATATAAAGAAAATGATAACTCTATTTATATTTACGAGAACTACCTTCAAACACTTATTGCCCTAAAAGACCTGAAAACGGCAGAAAAATTGGTTGAAAAAGCCATAAAACAGCATCCTAAGCGCGGAAACTATGAGGTAGATTTAGGCTATTTGTACTTGCGGTTAGGTGAGAAAGAACAAGCTAAAAAGTATTTGGACAAGGTTATAAAAGATTACCTGGTAGATAAAAACCAAGTCATATTAATCGCCAACGCATTAACAAATCGCCAATTGAACGATTACGCAATTGCAGCTTACGAACAGGGCACAAAAAAGTTTGGTGTGCTCACTTTTTACGCTCAAATGCTTTCTCAATATAGAGTCATGGGAAACACAACGGCGTTAACAGATTTTTCATTGGAGGTGCTTTCTGCAGAAAAAAATGCTTTTGATTACATAAAGCGTGTTCTTGATGTGGCTTACGAAAACCCCAAATCTGCTGAATACCTTCAACAACGCACATTGTTGTACGCCCAAAAAAATCCAAGCAATCCCGTATATGACGAATTATTGCTAGAAATATTTTTACAACAGAAGAAATATATGGCTGCCATGCGACAAGTTATTTCTCTGGATAAACGCAATGGAACCAAAGGGTATCGAGTTATGGGATTTGCTAAATTGTGTGAGCAAAATAGAGAATATTCTACAGCACTTAAAGCATACGAATACGTCATAAATCTAGGAAAAGAAGAGCCTAATTATTTAGCGGCTGAACAAGGATTAATAAATTCGCTTTACCTTAAAACCACCCATAGCATAAATCCAGATAAAGTAGAAGTAGCTGAGCTTATACAAAAAATAGAAGGTTTTGTAAACCTAAATGGGGTCGGTTTTAATACGGCAAATAGCCTATTTCGATTAGCGGAATTACAAATTTTTTATAACCATAATCCGACGGGGGGAAGTGCAATCTTAGAAAAAATAATAGCCACTCCTAGACTACAAATTCGTTTTTTGGCAGAGTGCAAGCTCCTGCTGGGAGATGCCTACCTTATATTAAACAATGTGTGGGATGCCAAGCTAATGTATGGTCAGGTAGACAAAGAATTTATGGAAGATGCGTTGGGGCAAGAAGCTAAATTTAAAAATGCAAAACTGTCCTACTACGAAGGTGATTTTGAATGGGCTGCATCTCAACTAGATATTTTAAAAACGGCAACCACGCAACTTGTAAGCAATAACGCTATAGAGCTATCGCTGCTTATACAAGATAATACTGGACTTGACAGTACCACGGATGCCATGAAGGAATACGCCTCAGCAGAGTTTCTGTTGTACCAAAATCAAATCGATAAATGCACACAAATACTTAATATGCTGCCTTTCAAATATCCTAATCATACACTTAACGATGAAATATATTTTCTAAAAGCCAAGGTTCAGGAAAAATTAGGAAACTATGAAGAAGCCAATAAGCTTTACACCACCGTTTACGAAAAATACGGTGATGATATCCTGGCAGATAATGCCCTGTATCGATCTGCCAATATTACGTTGTATATTTTCAACGATGCTCAAAAAGCACAAGCACTTTTTGAAAAAGTTGTATTGAATTACAACTCCAGTCTTTTTGTAGTAGACGCCCGTAAAATGTATTTTGGCCTTAAAGAAGGATTAACCAAAGAAGAACTTTTTCGCGACGAATTGCTAAACTAACTCTAACTATAAACAAATATCTTACATACCTTTTAGTGGCGATTGGATTTTTTATTCTCTCGGTCCCTCTTTGGCTCAACGTAGGCCATTTGCCCATAAGATTATGGGACGAGTCTCGCAATGCCGTAAACGCTATTGAGATGTTGCAAAATGGTGATTATATCATCCGTAGTTACGAAAACAAACCCGAAACTTGGAACCTAAAACCACCATTACTTACCTGGTTACAGGTAATCGCGATGCACGTAGTTGGACTAAACGAAATTGCCATTCGATTGCCGTCCATTTTGGCGTCGATGAGCTCACTTTTCATTTTATTTTTATGGACATTTAGACTAACCAAGAGTTATGCATTTGCTTTTTTGGGTGCTGGTATTTTAGCTACATCTGCTGGTTTTTATGGCGAACACGTGGGTAGATTCGGAGATCATGATGCACTATTGGTATTCTTTAGTACCGCCCTAACTTATAGTTGCTACCTCTATTACCTTACACACAAAAGTTGCTACTTGTATTGGGCGGCACTGGCTGTATGTTTGGGTATATTAACCAAGAGCATTGCTATACTCATCATGCTGCCCGGTATTGCATTGTTTTTTGCAACACAAAAAAGGGCGATTGAAACACTTGCCAACAACCATTTGTATTTTGCTATTACACTAGGACTTGTTCCTGTAATCAGTTATTACGGTTTAAGAGAATATTTACAACCAGGATTTTTGCGGTTCGTTTGGAATGATGAGCTATTCCCGCGATACTTTAATTCAAGTGAAAATTTTGACTATCCGAGTGAAAATTTTTGGTATTACTTCAAACTATTATGGAATAAGCATATGTCTATATGGCCCCTATTGCTTCCTCTTGTTTTGTCGGTTCCGTTCTTAAAACGTAAAAATGAGGGATGGCCGTACCTATTAATAACATCTGTTTCCTACTTGCTCATTCTATCCAAAGGAACTAAAAACTACTGGTATGATGCATCGGTAATTCCGCTATTGTCTGCACTAATTGCCGTGAGTGTTCACGTTGTGTACTCTCGGTTATTTAAAACTAAAACGTACGCTTTGGTGCTTGTTTTAGGGCTTCTATACTTGCCATTTGCCCAGGCGCATAACTATGCACTTAACCCTTCCGAAAAATATTATGAATGGGAAACCAATGGGATTTCTCACTTTTTAACCGACGAAAATCATCTTCAAAATCTAACAGCCAATACGCAACTACTTTTAGACACTACATACGGCTATGAACCACATCTTTTTTATGTAAAAAAACTGCGAATAGAAAAGCTGTTGCCGCTAGAACGAACCATTATTCAACACGTAAAAACAAGTGATACGCTACTTATTGGTTATGAAAGTACCTTAAATGCTTTAAAATTGGGTTATGAAATTACGGTACTAGACAGCTCGTACAGTCATACAAAACTCGTAGCCGTGGGAAAATCCTTGCTATAGGTAAAAACGATAAGCCAACTCTAGCCTTCCAAAGGCTCCATTTGCAAAATCAGTATTAAGCGGCACCCTATCATCACCAAAGCGCACTAAGCTTAATCCAAAATCAATTTTATCATTATTTTGGTACACCCTAAACGAGCGGCCCAATGACACGCCTGCCATTCCTCTTATTATTACGCCTTTTATAGGTTCGTAACCTATGTGCGCAGCTATTTCGTTAGACAAATGGTGCATGTAAAATGGGTATGTATAAATGGATATTCCTCCACCTTGTATATTATAGGACTTAACAGTGGCTCGCCAATTTACTCCTGCGGTTACCTTGGGTGTAATGCTATAATTTATCTTGGCATAAGAAGGAATTATTGCGTCTATTTCTAGCTTGTTTTTTTGATAATACCCTCCAAAAAAGGGTACTAAAAATGAACCGAATCTGTCTCCGTTTATGTATGCTCCAAACTTATAATTGAAATGCTCGCTCTTTTTCAGTTTAGCCAATATTATTCCGCCAATCTGATAATCGTTTTTGGTCAAACTTTCTTCAAAATTAGAGGCTATCTTGGGTAACAGGAGATACGTTGCGCTCCACTTGTCTGAGTACTTTACATTAATTCCCAGTTTTAGTGTGTAAGCAGAGAAGGAAACCTCGTCTTCTTGTTGTTCAAAAAGCTTGGTTTGCAGCCGGTCATAAACCACCCCGAAGAGCAACGAACTTCCGTTTTTTAACTTAACCGGAGCGGTTAAGTTAATGTTGGCTTTTTGTACGCTAGATGTGTTTAGACTACTGTCAAACTGGTTTTGAGGTGTTTTTGTATACTCAGCAGTGGCTAAATCTACATAGTCTTGTGCTTGTGCCACGTTGCACACGGCAACTAAAATCAATATTTTTAAAAGATTCATCTAATACAATTATACGTTATATTTTTTCAAAAAATAATGCACTATCTATCAGCTCGTTGCGGTTTTCCCCTATGCATCCTTTACCATAGGTGTTCTTTTTAATTTTGTTTTGGGCTATATTATAGCCCAAATAAAAGATAATTATTTTGTCAAAAACAATCGTACACATGGACCTCGACACTTTTTACGTGTCTGTAGAAAGGCTACAAGACAATAGGCTACTCGGCGTGCCTGTACTGCTGGGCGGAGTAGGTGACAGAGGCGTGGTGGCTAGCTGCAGTTATGAGGCTCGCGCCTTTGGTGTGCACAGTGGCATGAGTATGAAAATGGCTCGACAATTATGTCCTGAAGGAATTGTAGTAAAAGGCGAGTCAGGCACCTACAGCAAGTATTCTAAAATGGTAACCGAAATAATACGAGAAGATGTGCCCGTACTCGAAAAAAGCAGTATAGACGAGTTTTATCTAGACCTTACCGGAATGGACAAATTCTTTGGGTGCTATAAACTGGCCAGCCACATACGCGAGCGAATCGTCAAAGAAACAGGTTTGCCCATTTCCTTTGGCATGTCTATAAATAAAACCGTAAGCAAAATAGCCACGGGAGAAGCCAAACCCAACAACCAGCTAAACATAGACCTAGGATTAGAGAAGCCTTTTCTGGCACCGCTGCCCGTAGGTAAGATACCGATGATAGGTAAAAAAACTGCTTTTATGCTAAGCCGAATGGGCGTACAAAAAATATATACGTTACAAGAAATGCCGCTAGAACTGCTGGAAAAAGCCTTTGGGAAAAACGGAAAAATGATGTGGGAAAAAGCCAATGCCATAGATCATAGCCCGCTCATTCCTTATCACGAAAAAAAGAGCATAAGTACTGAGCGCACTTTTATGAAAGACACCATAGACGTACGCAAGCTTAAAGATATGGTAATAGCCATGGTGGAGCAGTTGGCTTACGAACTCCGCCACGGACAACGAGTGTGTTCTAACATCAGCATAAAGCTTAGGTACTCTGACTTTCAAACCGTGAGCAAACAGAAACAAATACCCTACACCGCCTCAGACCACTCACTTATCGCTCATGCCAAAGAGCTCTTTGACTCGTTGTACAGTCGCCGCGTGCGCATCCGCTTGGTGGGTGTTCGGCTGGGCGACTTAGCTGGCGGCGGGCACCAGATAGACCTGTTTAATGACGACGACAAAATCATAAACCTATACCAAGCCATGGACGCCATGAAAAGCCGCTATGGTGCCAATGCCGTAAGACGTAGCGTGGCCATGGAAGTAAAAGGACTGGGCCGCGGAAACCCTTTTAGCGGAGAACCCAATGTGGTGCCTGCTCATCGGAATGCCTGAGGTCTAGTCAGCTCTAGTAACCTACAGACGCATCCAGCGAGCAAAAAAGTAAAATGTACCTAAACTGCCACACCTACTACTCTTTCAAATACGGCACTATGTCGCCGAAGGAATTGTTGTGCGAGGCAAATTCGTCATGTACGAACACGCCTTCAGAGTGTGTTCCTACAGAAATCAAATTCGCTCTTACCGACATTAATAGCACCTCCGGATGTCTGTATCATGCCATGGAGTGCCAAAATCGGGGTTGGCCCGTTATACTCGGTGTGGATTTTCGTACCAAAAATCAGCAAGATTTTATTGCCATAGCCACAGACAACATCGGTTTTCAAAACATCAACTTCTACCTATCAGACCTTTTAGCCAATAGAAACAAAACGCGAGATCCTATTATTGGAAACGCCTATATTATATACCCGTTTAAAAATGCACCAAACAGACCCCTGCGTGATAATGAATATATTGGCGTGAATCATACAGAATTGTTTCTGTTTCAGAAACATGTAGGAACTGCCCTGGAGGGCAGTTCCTACATAAAAAGACGGGGCAATTCCCATGTCGATAAAAACAAATACGTCGCCCTAAACACGGTTACCTTCCGCAATAAAAGAGATTTTAACGCACATCGCCTATTGCGGGCTATTGACAAAAACATGCTGCTCAGTAAATTGCCCTTGGAAGAACAAGGCGAAATGCACCATCAGTTTTATACCGAAAATGAACTGCGAAACCTGTATGCTGGTCACGAATACTTGCTAGAAAATACCCAAAAACTATTGGCAAGTTGTAACCTACATTTTGACTTTAACGACAAGTCGAAACTTGCCAATAAAAAAACCTATTCGCAAACCCAAGAACAAGACGAAAAACTGCTACACCATCTGGCAAAAGAAGGATTAAAGTACCGCTACAAGGGAAACATCACTCCCGAAATAACTGAACGGCTACAACGTGAACTTCGAGTGATTAAGCAATGTGACTTTGTTCCCTATTTTTTAATAAACCACGGCATCGTAACCTACGCCAGAAGTAAAGGATATTTTTATGTGGGCAGAGGCAGCGGGGCCAATAGCTTGGTGGCTTACTTGCTGCGAATTACCAATGTAGATCCCATAGAACTCGACCTTTACTTTGAACGATTTATAAACCCAAGCCGTAAGTCTCCTCCTGATTTTGATATTGATTTTAGTTGGCGAGACAGAAATGATGTAACCAAATACATTTTTAATACCTATCCCAATACCGCTTTAATGGGTGCTTTTGTTACATTTCAGGCTAAATCTGTAATCCGCGAAATAGGAAAAGTGCTAGGCTTGCCTGCCGACGAAATAAAAAACATACAACGTGTTCGAGACCCAAATCAATTAGACCATATTGCTCGCCTATGTCTGCTATACAGCCACTACATACACGGGTTCCCAAATCACCTGAGTGTGCACAGCAGCGGCATAGTAGTTACCGAAAAACCCATCCAATATTACGGAGCTACGAGCATGCCTCCCAAGGGTTTTCCTACTGCTCACTTTGATATGCACATAGCCGAAGACGCGGGCATCTACAAATACGATATTTTAGCTCAACGAGGCTTGGGCAAAATAAAAGATACCCTGCAAGTGATTAAGCAAAACCAACCCGACGCCCCTGATTTTGATATAGACGACATCGACCGTTTTAAACAAGATGAAAAAATAAAAGACTTACTCCGCAGAGGTGACGCTATTGGCTGTTTTTACGTAGAAAGTCCTGCCATGCGAGCGCTTATGAAAAAATTAGAAGTGGATGACTATCGGGGTTTGGTGGCGGCTAGTTCTATCATACGACCCGGTGTAAGCAACAGTGGCATGATGACTGAATATATAAAACGACACCGAGACCCCGAAGCTCGAAAAGCCACGCACCCCGTTCTTGCTAAAATACTACACGACACCTACGGAGTAATGGTGTATCAAGAAGATGTGCTTAAAGTAGCGCATTATTTTGCTGGACTCACGCTAGAAGAATCTGACGTGCTAAGGCGTGGCATGAGTTTTAAATTCAGACAAAGAACTGAGTTTAAGGAAATTGAAAAGCTTTTTTTTGACAACTGCACCGCCAAAGGGTATAAACCAAAACTAAGCCAAGAAGTGTGGACGCAAATAGAGAGTTTTGCCAGCTATGCTTTTGCCAAGGGGCACTCAGCCAGCTATGCGGTAGAAAGTTACCAAAGTCTTTTTTTAAAAGCCTACTACCCGCTGGAGTATATGGTAGCTACTATTAATAATTTTGGTGGGTTTTATCGCACAGAGCAATATATACAAGAAGCGCGGCTAAAAGGGGCCAGCGTAGAAGCTCCGTGTGTGAATGGAAGCCTGTTTATTACCTCTATTTGTGGCAAGATCATTAAACTAGGGTTTCAGCACGTGGCGCAACTAGAGGTTAAAACGGTAAATGCGTTTCTAAAAGAACGTATAAATAACGGCGCCTTTACAGAATTAGACGACTTTGTAAATAGAGTGACCATTAGTTTAGAGCAGGTCATTATTCTCATTCGCGTTAACGCCTTTCGTTTTAGCAATAAAAGCAAGCATTGGCTGCTGTGGAAAGCCCATTTTCTGTTGTCTGAAACCAAGAGTAGCTTCTCTCACCCCAAGCTATTTGCTTTTCATAACCAAACCAAAAACGTGGCTATTCCAGAACTAGTAGGCATACCCTACGAAGACCCGATGGACGAAATAGAATATTTGGGATTCCCGCTCTGCTCACCGTTTGAATTGATAGATGGCGATATGCTTACCCACAAAACAGTAGCTAGCGATTTTTCCAAATTGCTACATCGCATCATTACTATAACGGGCTACTTGGTACACATCAAGCGTACCAAAACCAAGGGACGCATAGAACAAGAAATGTTTTTTGGTACATTTATGGATCGTGAAGGTGTTTTTTTTGACAGCGTTCATTTTCCCTTGTCTGCTCAACAATATCCTTTCAGGGGTGGCGGCATTTATACACTTCGCGGCAAGGTTTCAGAAGACTTCGGGCACATAACGTTAGAAGCTCATTACATGGTAAAAGTGCCTTATGGCAAATTGGTGAAGGGTTGAGGCGCTTTTATCGATTGACAAAAGCGCCTAACGGCTATCTCCAAAATATTACTAAAATAGTTTACTTAATCCACCACCACCTTATGCACTTCCACTCGTCCGTCTTGTCGCACTATTCTTACAAAATAAAGCTGTGGTTCCAATTCAATCAAGAGGTCCGTTGAGTCGGATTGATAAACCACCAGGCCCCTACTGTCTGATATAGTGATTGATTTTGGTTTTTTGTTTTCTGATGGTCTTAAATAAAGTTTTCCGTTACCCGGATTGGGATATAAGGAGAATTGCTGGTTTTTTACATCCGTTATTCCAATTTTTTTATTTAGAAAATCGCAGGGCAGGTTCCTTGTTTCCCACCATTGGGCTACATAATTTATAGTACTGTTACTAAAACACCTCAGCTGTCCACCTTCGTGACCGTCTAAATATGAGGCCATTACATCCCAAGGGATGATATAGTTGGTTCCGCCCAAAAGCCTTTCATATATGGTATCTCTGTATGAACTTCTTGCATGCTTAAATTCAATATCTAAGAAATAGCCTAATCTTGCATCTGTCCCTACGCCCATTACCAATGCATTTACCGTGTCATTTAAACTATATCTATACTTCCACTCATCACCTGCTTTAGCAGCAAAATCATAAAGCGTGTCAAACATTTCATTATGCCAGTACCACACCAAACTATCTTCTATTACTATTATGTTTGCTACATAACGGAAAGAATCAATTAAAGGTTCTTGCGGCTCTTGGCATACATCATAATATTTTGCATCAAAAACCATTGCTGTCTTTCCAGCCACAAGTGAGTCTCGAGAGTATGTTGATATTATTGGCCCGCAGCTGTTTAAATTAACGTAATCATAAATCCACCTACTGCCTTTTTCAGGGTTACTTATTTGGGCAAACAGCCCCGAAAAAAAAGAAAAAACAGCCAATACGACAAGCTTGCATCTTACCATAGCTGCGAGTATATGCAAAAAAACTAAATGGCTTTACCTTATCAGATGAACATTTCCTGCATATGTATAAGGTTCATCTCCTAGTCTCGCGATTTTTTACTATAGGCGTAAACCTTCTCAATAATTTATTTTATAGACTTACACTAGACCAACCTACCTTTGCTGCAATGTTCAAAACAGCATTTGTTACGATACTGGGCTTACCCAACGCAGGAAAATCTACTTTTCTAAATGCGGTACTGGGTGAAGATCTAGTGATTACCAACCCAAAAGCACAGACTACACGTCACCGTATTAAGGGAATACTAAACGATAAAGACTACCAGCTCGTGTTTTCTGATACGCCTGGTATTATTAAAGAATCAGCCTACAGATTACAGGACGCCATGATGGGAGCTGTAAATGAATCTTTAGATGACGCAGATGTGGTGCTGCTTATTTTAGACGGTCAGTTTCCTAAGATTGAAGAGTTTGAAGCTTATAAAGATAAGATTACCTGTCCGTTGGTTATTGCCATGAATAAGGTGGATCTAGTTCAAGATCAAGAAAAACTACAGGCCGATATAGACAGGGTAAAAGAATACTTCGGCACCGAGTTAATATTTGCAGTAAGCGCAAAAGAAAACTTTAACGTGAGCGGAATTATTAATGCTCTTGTAGACCTAGCTCCCGAGCATCCCGCTTTTTATGATACCGACTCTATTAGCGATGAAAATGTACGGTTTTTAGTAAGCGAAATGATTCGTGAGCAAATTTTAACGCAATTTAAAAAGGAAATTCCTTACAGCGTTGAGGTTAGTGTAACAGAATACAACGAGAAAGAAAAACTAGACGAAATATTTGCAACTGTTTTTGTAGAACGTGATTCTCAAAAAGGCATTATGTTAGGCAAAGGCGGCGCTGCAATTAAAAACTTAGGAATAGCATCTCGAAAACGAATTGAAGAATTTATAAAAAAGAAGGTTTTCCTTTCGCTTAGCATTAAAGTTAAAAAAGATTGGCGTACTGATGACCAACAGCTCCAATACTTCGGTTATATAAAGAAGTGACTTTTTAACACTACCTTTGCCGCCTTGTAAAAGGCGCAACTTCTCTTGAAGATCTTCCAAACAATTTACAAAAGGCTGCGGATAGCAGAAACATAGCATTATTAAAAAACATTAGAAAATGGCAGGAATAGTAGCGATAGTCGGAAGACCGAACGTTGGAAAATCAACTCTTTTTAACAGACTTATTGGTGAGCGTAAAGCGATCGTAGATGACGTAAGTGGCGTAACCCGCGACCGACACTATGGCAAGAGTGAGTGGATAGGTAAAGAGTTTACCGTAATAGATACGGGCGGATATGTAAAAGACAGTAAAGATATTTTTGAAAGTCACATTCGTGAACAGGTAATGTTAGCTATTGCTGAAGCGGATGTCTTGCTTTTTATGGTAGATGCCGTTTTAGATCCAAGTGATCTTGATATTGCTTTTGCTAAAATCGTACGTCAAAGCAAAAAACCATACCTGGTTGTAGCCAATAAGGCAGACAACGATGAGCGTATGTTTATGGCCAACTCTTATTACTCCATGGGGATAGACAACCTTTACCCCCTTTCATCTATATCTGGAAGCGGAACGGGAGAACTACTAGACGATCTTATTCCTTTGTTGCCCGACGGCGAAGTTGATACCGAAGAGAATGTACCTAAAATTGCTTTTGTTGGTAGACCAAATGCAGGAAAATCTACCATTTGTAATACCCTTTTAGGTGAAGAACGAAACATTGTAACAGACATCCCAGGAACCACACGGGATACACTTTTTGTAAGGTATAAAGCATTTAATCATGATCTATACTTAGTAGACACTGCGGGAGTTAGGAAAAAAAGTAAAGTAAGCGAAGACATAGAGTTTTATTCCGTAATGCGAAGCATTAGGGCAATAGAAAATGTAGATGTCGTTGCTATCGTTATAGATGCCACAAGGGGTATTGAGGCTCAAGACATGAACCTTTTTGGATTGGCTCAAAAAAATGGAAAAGGTATCGTTATCATTATAAACAAATGGGACTTAGTTGAAAAAGACACCAATACAGCTAAAGATTATGAGTCATTAATAAAAGATAAAATTGCTCCGTTTACTGACGTTCCTGTACTTTTTGTTTCGGCACTTACCAAGCAACGTGTATTAAAAGCCTTAGACGTGATCATGGAGGTTTATGAAAACATGAACACCAAAATAACAACATCCAAGCTAAACGAATTCTTTTTACCAATTATTGAAAGACAGCCACCACCAGCACTAAAGGGAAAATATGTAAAAATTAAATACATTACACAACTGCCAACGGCATGCCCTTCTTTTGCGTTTTTCTGTAATTTACCGCAATATATTCCTGACAGTTATAAGCGCTTTTTAGAAAATAAATTCAGAGACCATTATAAGTTTACCGGGATTCCAATAAGAATATATTTTAGAAAAAAGTAACTATTTTGTAGTTTATTACAAATTCATATATTTGCAACTTATTTAAATATTTAACAATTAAAATTACGCGTAACATGAAAAAAATTATTGCTCTATTCGCTATCGTTTCTGTATTCGGATTCGTAGCGTGCAACAACGCTGCTGAAACTACAGATGAGGCTGCAACTGAAGAAACAATGGAAGCTCCAGCTGAAGAAGTTGAAGTAACTGAAGAGGCTCCAGCTACTGAAGAAGTAACTGAAGAAGCTCCAGCTGCTGAGGTAACTGAAGAAGTTGCTCATTAATTCACACAAAATTTAAAATAAAAAGGGCTGCTCAATTGAGCAGCCCTTTTTTTATATTCGCTAGTATGAAATACACCATATTAATTTTATGCTCTATAACGATTACCGCATGTACAGGTAGCCATACAACACCAGAAGAAGACGCTATTCAAGAATTAACCGTCGATGCTATGATACTGAGAGACTCCGTAAGAGCTGACTCTATGATGAAGACTTTGTTATATAAATAAATAAACACCTTATCTAAGTATTAACTGTTTGCAAATAAGCTGATTGTTAATTTTTTATTTTTATAATAATATTATAAACTACTAAACTGCTCAAGAAACCTTTTATCACCATTGAAAAATGTACGCAAATCTTTAACACCAAATTTTAGCATAGCCATTCTATCAACGCCTAAACCAAAAGCAAATCCTGAATACAACGAAGTATCTATTTTGCAATTTTCTAAAACATTGGGATCTACCATACCACATCCTAAAATTTCTAACCACCCAGTTCCTTTTGTTAATCTATAATCAGATTCTGTATCAAGACCTAAATAAATATCCATTTCTGCACTTGGTTCTGTAAATGGGAAATAAGATGCTCTAAATCGTACCCGTGTATTGGTTCCAAAAAATTCTTGCACAAAATTATATAGCGTTTGTTTTAGATCTGAGAAAGAAACTCCCTTATCTATATATAAACCCTCAACTTGATGAAAAAAACAGTTAGAGCGAGCTGAAATTGCCTCATTTCTATAAACACGGCCCGGCATGATACTTCTTATAGGTAAATTGCCTTCTTCCATCAACCTAACTTGCACAGAAGATGTGTGCGTCCTTAATGCAATTTCATCATCCACAAAAAACGTATCTTGCATATCTCTTGCAGGGTGGTTATATGGAAAATTTAATGCAGAAAAATTATGCCAATCATCTTCAATTTCTGGACCAGTAGAAATAGAAAAACCTAACCTTTCAAAAATAGAAGTCATTTCGTCAATTATAGCACTTATAGGGTGCCTACTACCTAATTCTGAATAATAACCAGGTAAAGGATTAATTTTTTCATTTACACTTTGAGCTGATCTCAGTTCTACTTCTGCATTATTATATAATTCTTCGACCCTACTTTTTAAAACATTAAGTTCTTTACCTAATATTTTTTTTTCCTCGCTTGCCAAGTCCTTGAAATCGATAAATAATTGGTTTACTAATCCCTTTTTTACTAAAAATCTTATTTTATAAGATTCTAGTTGATCTATGGTAGTAATTGCAAACTGCTCTGCTTCATTTATAATTTTATCGATCTGATCTTTCATTTGACGTTACAAAGAAAACAAACTCTGCTGTTCGTACCAAGAAAATACGTTTACCCACTCTCTATTATTTAATTTCTTAAATTATAAATTCTTTAATAGTAGTAGTATTATAAGTGTATGTGAATTCGGTGATATTAAAATTATGTTTTATGAGACTTAACATTTAATTAACATGTTCATTTGGTATAAATAGTTTAAAGTGAATGAATTAACATATTTAGTTATTAATGTGAGTAGCTTTAATAACAGTTAATTGTTAATAATAAATATGTGTAAATGTATACTATATATTGTTAAGATACGGTGTATCATAAAGCAGAATGAGTGGATAATATAGTATAGGAGTTAGAATTGTAAGTTATAGGCGTCAAATAACATTATATGTTAATAAGAGTGTTAATATAACTATAAACTATTGATTATTAGATTTTTATCCCAATTTTCACGCATATCAAATGGTTCAGTAAATAAAATAGGTTCAGGGTTAATATGACCAAAGTAGTCGCCAGTATCCCATATTTGATTATTGTTTAAATCCTTAATAAGTTGACAGGAGTATGTGCCTTGAGGTAAGTTGTTTATTGTTAAATTTTTAGAGAATTTTATATATTCGGTTTTATATAATGAATTGCCTTTATATAGGTGAAGTATATAGTTATTAGTATCTATATTTATAGTGAGGTTTAAGTTAGTGTTAGTATGCTTTTGTAAAAGTAGAGCTTGATTATAATCAACGTTTTTATTACCTATAATATCCGTTATCCCAGATTCTTGTATTTCTATCTTATTTGGTATAAGGTTTAATGGATGTTTTATAATAACTTGATAATCGTTATGATAAATATCAGTTGCTGATACAACGTTACTATCTATAAAAATTAAAATTTTATTCTTATCTATACCTTTAATACGATAATTAGAATTTATGATTGTAAGATTATTGGAGTTTGATGCGATAAGCCTAATTGGTTTTATATATTGGCTAAGAGGGTTTACATAAGTAAATAAAAATTGATTTGTATCAATAGTGAGTAAAACGCTTGACGTATCTTTAGTTGGTTGGTAATAATAATTAATTGTATCTTTTGAAGGAGATAGTTGATAATCTTTAAGACTGTCGTCTATATATAAATGGCTAATATGTTTTAAGGGTTTATTAATAGCTATCCGTAAAACACCAGGTTCTTTTGGGTGTAATAGGCGTGGTTTGTAGTCTACGTAATGATAAAAAGGAAAAATATTTATTGTGTCGGGTATAATTTTGTCCGTGTAAATTTCTGTTGCTAATGATACCAGCTCGTTATTATCCAGCATTAAATTCTTATTGACATCTTTTAGTGCAACTAATTTAAAGTTACGTGTAGGTAAATTATTGAATTGAAAGTAGCCGGTCTCGTTTGTTTTGGTGAGATAATCAGGTTTGTGTTTTATTATAACGCTGTCACTATTAGAGGTATACAATTGAACATTGCAAGTGTTACAAGGCAAGTTAGTTGTAATATCTTTTATATGACCGCTTAGCTTTCCAGAGTCAAGGTAAAGACCTGTAGAAAATAGATAAGAGTAATCTAGTATTGGATTATTTTCATTTACGTCAAGAACACATCCGTTAAATTTTACTGTGTATGTGGTATTAGGAAGAAGGGTGTCTTTTAAGGATAAAGTTAACTCTTTTCCTTTTACATCAAGCACAGGATTTTGTTTCTGAGTGGGAGATACAATTAGCAATTCATTAACTTTGGTTGTAGTTATATTTTCATTAAAAATAAAGCGAAATTGACTAACTGAAACAGAAGTAGCACCGCTATCAATAGAAGTTTTTATAATTCGGGGCGCTGCTGTGTCTTTATCTCCACCTGAAAGTGTTTGCACGGATGCGCATGAAATTAATATACAACAGAGTAAAAAATAAGGTTTTATCATCTTCCAAAGTGTACTAGTAATACAGATATATCAGCGGGGCTGACACCGCTTATTCTTGCTGCCTGACCTACGCTAGTAGGTTTAATCTGATTAAGTTTGTCTATAGCCTCTAAAGATAAGGATTTAATGGAAGTATAGTTAAAATCACTTTCGAGGTTATAGTGCTCTAGTCGTAGAAGTTTTTCTACGTTTTCCCTTTCGCTCTTTATGTAGCTATCGTATTTAAGGAGTATTTCGACTTGCTCCATTTCGTCGTCACTATAGGGTTCAAATAGTTGTTTAATGGTTTTTATCTCAAGCAAGTGTTTATGAGTTATTTGCGGTCTTGATAAAATTTTATCTATTAAATAATTCTGAGGAATCTCAGCGGTATCGTGCTTTATTAGGACGGGATTAGCTTCTTTAGGAGTTATGGTTTTGGTTTTAATAAGTTTGGATAGTCTAGCAATATTATTTTCTTTAATATGTAGTTTGTCTATTTCCTCTACTGACACAGTTCCTAGTTGAAATCCTTTCTCCATTAGGCGTTGGTCTGCGTTGTCTTGTCGGAGTAATATTCGGTATTCTGCCCTACTGGTAAACATTCGGTACGGTTCATTAGTGCCTTTGTTAACGAGGTCGTCAATTAAAACACCTATATAAGCCTCGCTCCTACTTAATACGAAGGGATCTTTATTGTTTATCTTTTGATGTGCGTTTATACCTGCCATCAGTCCTTGGCACGCCGCTTCTTCATAGCCTGTAGTACCGTTTATTTGTCCAGCAAAAAACAAATTGGATATCGCTTTTGTCTCTAAGTTAAGTGCTAATTGAGTAGGATAAAAAAAGTCATATTCTATTGCGTAACCTGGTCTAAATATTTTGGCGTTTTCAAAGCCTTTTATAGATCTAAGTGCCTTGTACTGAATGTGTTGCGGTAAAGAAGTGCTAAAACCATTTATGTATGTTTCACAGGTATTCCACCCTTCGGGCTCAACGAAAATTTGGTGTCGGGTACGTTCAGCAAATCGGTTAACTTTGTCTTCCACAGAGGGACAGTATCGTGGCCCTATACCTTGAATAGACCCATTGAACAAAGGAGAATCTTTGAAACCAGATCTAAGTATATCATGTACTTTTTCGTTGGTATAGGTGATGTGGCAACTGTGCTGCTTTTGTATTTTGATTGGCTTTCTAAAAGAGAAGCATTTAGGGTCTACATCTCCAGGTTGTTCTTCGAGTATAGCATAGTTTATGCTTCGGCCATCTACTCTCGGCGGTGTACCGGTTTTCATTCTCCCGCTCTCTAGACCCAAGGAAAGTAGCTGCTCTGTTATGCCATATGATGCACGGTCTCCCATTCTGCCCCCTGATGTCTGTTGGTTACCGACATGAATTATACCGTTCATAAATGTACCGCTAGTTAAAACAACCGATCTACCTTTGATTTTCATTCCGGAACTAGTTTCTACACCTACTGCACAAGAGTTATCAGTTATGATTTCGTTTACTGAATCCTGGATAAAGTCTATGTTAGGATTAGCCTCTAATAACTCTCGCCATTTCAAAGAGAACATTGTTCTGTCGTTTTGTGATCTAGGACTCCACATGGCGGGCCCTTTCGAAGTGTTAAGCATTCTAAATTGCATCATACTGTAGTCGGAAACTATTGCCGACAAACCCCCTAGTGCGTCTATTTCACGAATGATTTGCCCCTTGGCTACTCCGCCCATTGCTGGGTTGCAAGACATTTTGGCTATTGTCTCCATGTTCATGGTCACCAATAAAACCTTGGAACCTAACTTAGCGGCAACATGTGCAGCTTCGCATCCGGCGTGGCCAGCGCCTACAACAATTACATCGTACATATTATGTTTCACGTGGAACAGTGCAAATCTAGATACTGCGTTTCGAGCGTTCTCATTTTTTGCTTTTCTTCTTCTGTTTGGTCGTTATATCCAGCAAGATGGAGCATGCCGTGAATACAAACGCGGTGTAACTCCTGAAAAACGGTCTGTTTATGTGTTACCGCGTTCTCTTTAACTCTGTCCCAGCTGATTAAGATTTCGTGTTGTTCAATGTCGTCGTCTTCGCCATAATCAAATGTTATAATGTCTGTGTAGTAGTCGTGGCTGAGCGAGGCAATATTGACCTCAAGCAGCGCCTCGTCAGATATAAAGTAGTAAATAATTGGCTTGTTAATCATCAGGCCGGAAAAGACTTGAGACAGCCCCAGGGTGCTTATTAAATCTAAGACTTCGGGGAAGTCGCTCTCGATTTCTATGTTATTTAATGACATTTAATGTTCCTTTTTCTGTTCTGTTTTCGCCGGTAACTCCATATAGGGTAACTACGTATATGTATCTACCCGACGGAATAGTCTCGCCGTTGTAGGTTAAATCCCATGAATCGCTAGTTGTGGATTTGTGTAGTAGCTCTCCCCACCTGTTGTATATCTGATAATATGAGATGGAGTGGTTTATTCCTGTTCCGACAACTACAAATCTGTTATTGCTTCCGCTTGGATTTACTGCGGTTACAATGTATGACGTCATAAGGCCCTCTAAGCAAGTAATATTTGAATAACTAATTGCTGTCGGGTTAAAGATGCTGTTGGGTGTTTCAAAAGCGCGCACCCTAAAACAGCCCGAGGAGTCAAGATAAACGTTGGTTTTAAATGGGTCAATAGATGCTTCAATAGTGTTCCACGTGGAACCGCTGGCGCTACTGTATTGAAGTTCGTAACTTACGACTCCTTGTAACCAACCATCGTAAGGATTGTGGCGCAGTAAATCATCGGATTGAAGTAGAATATTGGAAGATATGTTAGACGAAGCGAGAACCGAACTACATCTATCTCTAGCTTCAATTTGATAAAAGTACCGTGTTTCACCGGATGCGGCATTAAGGTCAGTATAAATATAATCGATTGTTGGTCCTGAAATCAAACGAGAGAAAACCCTGTCTAGCGAAATCGGAGTCTCCCCTCTGTATAAAACCAATTCAGTGGCATCACCAAAGCTAGTTGCTCGGAACAGTAATTCTATTGACCCATTGTTAACGGTTACGTTGGCAAGATAGAGGTCTAGCGGCACAATTGGCTTTCTTGTTGCAAAGGTTAATTGGTTTGACGATGATGTTATGTCACCCGCTTCAGTGTACGAACGTATAAAGATTGACAGCTTGTCGCCAAGGGTTAAGTTGTTGTATGTAAAGTATTTGTCGCTACTAGACACTTTGGCGTACCGATAAAACGGCGAATTGTTAATGGACACAAAAACAACTTGGCTATCAATCGCATCCCATCCTCTATACAGGTCCCAAGTGAGAGATATTTGTCTTTTACAGCTGTCAAGAAAACCGTTAAGTGTAACAGGAGTGTGTGGCGCAGAAAGCTGAGAGGAAAGATTACAACTGTCTAATGTAGCTAAAACAACAGGGAAGGATTGTGCAGGGTTTGGAGAAACGGTAAATGACGTGTTAGTAGTCACCCCTATAGAATCGCCGTTTCCTGAAGAAAAATTATATATTTTATACAGTTTTGTGTCTACGGATGGGTTTGGTGACCAACCAGCTACGATGTCCTGCGTGGTTAAGTCATAGCTAACAGAGTCGAGTTGTATTTCTTGTGGACGATTTACATCAACGTCCAAAGTCGTAGACTGTAAGCTATCTAACCCATCACAAAGTGTAAATATTCGAATAAAGTATTGCCACTTAGTGCTACTGTTATTGAGTTTATGTGGATACTCTGAGATCATTAAAAGTGGAATAGTAGCAATTTTTGTAAATGTCCCCCCGTTAGAACTGGCAAACAAGGAGTAATGCGTAAATGAAGAACATACGTCAGAGGGAGGTTTCCAAGAAATGGTAATAATAGAATCTTGAGAGTTCAAACAAGCGCGCAAAAGGAGTGGCGGATCTTTAATAGCGAACGATTGTGTCGTTATTAAAAGCAATATGATAGATATTAATTTCAATTGTTAACTATTGTTGGGGATAACGCTATTATTTTGCAAAAATTACGATAAACAATCACGTATGAAAGAAAGAGAGTCAGAAAGAAAAGAAACAGACGATAATGTGTCAAATGAATTGAGGCTCAATAAGTATATCGCCAATACAGGTTTGTGCAGTAGAAGAGCCGCCGACAAACTAATTGAAGAGGGTCGGGTTAAGGTAAATGGTAAAGTAAACATGGAATTAGGCACCAAAGTTACGCTAAATGATAAAGTAGTTGTAGACGGCAACTTGTTATCAACCGGCGAGCGGTTTTATATTCTAATTAATAAACCAAGAAACGTCATTTGTACTACAAAAGACGAAAAGGGAAGAAACGCTATAGTTGACTTATTGCCCGCCAAATATCAGCACCTTTATCCCGTGGGAAGATTGGATAGAAACACGACCGGAGTAATTCTTATGACTAACGACGGCGTATTAACCCAAAACCTCTTGCACCCTACCAAAAAAATTAAGAAAATTTATAAGGCGAAAATCGCAACTAGACTAACGCAGTTTGAGTTAGACAAGCTTGTCTCAGGAATAGAGCTTGAAGATGGTATCAGTAGCTTTGACAAAATTGTGGAATTGCATGAAGATAATGAGTTTCGGTATGGTATCGAGATACACTCAGGCAAAAATAGAGTTATCAGAAGAATGTTTGAAGCTATAAACAACGACGTAGTTAAACTGGACAGAGTAATGTTTCACACCTTTGATAAAAAAGGAATTCAAAAGGGAATGTGGAGGGAACTAACGGAGAAAGAACTAAAAGGGCTAGACGTTTATTTAAGAACAAAAAAGTAATTTTGAAGTTATGAAGAAATATTTTCTGCTTGCGGCCATAATTTATGTTGTGGCGGGTTGTCAAGAAAGCCTCCCTCCTGTTAATATGGAACTTGTTAAAGGTTTGGTTTATGATACGACAATGAGAGTTCCGTTTAGCCAGCTTCCGCCAGCAGATAACCAGGTCTTATTAATTGAAGACGTTACTGGGGTAAGATGTACGGGTTGTCCGAATGCCGCTCAAATAGCTGCAGATATCAAAGAGAATTCAACTGCCGGATCTGTGGTAATCGTTGGAGTATATCCCAACACACCAAAAAGCTTAACCACGTATATTTCTCCCTATGAAGATTTGTTTTATGAAACACGGTTAACCTCAGAGTTAAGCCAACTGATTGCCCAAAACATTTACATGGTCGGAGGAACACTGCCTGGAGGAGGTTTAAACAGAAAGATTTTAGATGGTAAAATAAATGTGGATTATAATACATGGGTGAATTACGCAAACACTCTAAAAAATGTTAAATCTATCGTTAATCTAGAAACAAATCTACGTTTTATTAATGATAGCACTGCAGAGCTTAAGAGTAGAGCCTTATTCGTTGGAGACGCGGTATCTATACCTTACGTTACGATTTTTCTAATTGAAGACAACATCAAGTATCCGCAGTATTTTGTTGATAGCACCTCATACTCCTACAAACACAAACACGTACTCAGAGAGGCCTATACCCCATACAACGGACTCCCCCTTCTAACTAACGGTTTTACTTCTGCCGAAAGAGGAGTTGCTATAGACCAAGAGTGGAACTTGGTTATCCCGAAGTATGTGGTGCAAGAAAACGCAAGTATCGTTATAATGATTAATTATAACGACGGAGCTAATCAAGAGGTGATTCAGTGTCGAGAGATCAAGTTGAAGTAGAAAACGCCGAACTAATTGAGGAGTTTATCGCCACACTTTCAATAGATAGATCCCTTAGTGAAAATACGGCCAGCGCTTATTTGACAGATATTCAAAAGCTGGTCAGCTTTATGCCAACTAAAAAATTGGCATTAGTCAACTCGAAAGACATTAACGATTTTTTATTTTTTTTGAATGACATTGGTTTAAACCCAAGAAGTGTTGCCCGCATTATTTCCGGTTTAAAGTCATTTTATAAAAACCTTGTAATTACAGAAATTATAGAGCACAACCCCCTACAGACTGTTCTTACCCCAAAATTACCCAAAAAACTGCCGGAAGTACTGTCCCACGTAGAAATAGAAAACATGATGTCTCACATTGATTTTTCCAAAATTTCTGGCGAAAGAGATAAAACTATAATAATGCTAATGTACGGAAGTGGTCTCAGGGTCTCAGAGTTAACATCTCTGTCCATAAGTGATTTATATTTAGAAGATGGTTTTATTAAAGTACTTGGAAAAGGTGACAAAGAAAGACTTGTTCCTGTTGGCGCTAAAACAATTAAGCAAATAGGTTACTATATGATCCACTACCGAAACCACGTGGCTAATAAGAACGACAAAAACAAGTTAATTCTAAATCAGAAAGGGGTTCCGTTGAGTAGAATCACCGTTTTTAAGGTCTTAAAAGATCTCGCCGCAAAGGCTAAAATCAATAAAAACATAAGCCCACACACATTGCGTCATTCATTTGCGACAGTTCTTGTAGAAGCTGGTGCTGATCTCAGAGCGGTGCAGCAAATGTTAGGTCACGAAAGCATAACCACCACAGAGATTTACACGCACCTTGATAAATCATACCTCAAATCGGTAATAGAACAATTTCATCCCAGATCATAATGATAATATACAACGTAACACTAAGTATTCGCCCAGAAATAGAGAAAGAGGTTTTAATTTGGCTAAAAGAAATCCATATACCTGAAGTAATGCAGACTAACTTGTTTTTGGAAAATCACATTTTTAAAATAATTGAGGACCCAACCGAGCGAACGCACAACTCCTACGCGGTACAGTATAAATTAGACTCTTGGTCAAAGTTTGAAGAGTACAATGAAAAACATGCCTCCGGATTAAGGGAAAAGACTAAGGAAAAATTTGGTGAGAACGTTTTATCGTTTAGAACGTTTTTGGAAAAAATATAGCATTTTTTCTAACCCCAAAATACTGATTATTAAAAATATAACAGACACAGGTAAAAATAAACGCGCTGCACCCACGGGACCTGTAACTGCCATGAAATAAAGAATTACAAAAAACAAAGGCCAGGTTTTACGAATGGTGCCAATACTAAATAAAAAACCGGCAAGCTTCAGCAAGCTTATTCCAAGTAGGGCAATAAATACCATAATTACCCACCCCCCATCTCTTAGGTGATTTATGGCTTGATCGGATCGACCCCCTAAAAACGCCTCTGTTAAACTGTCATTTTCAGTAGGGAGCCCAAAGTAGCTATAAAGTTCAAATCTTCCTGGATCTAAAACCATTTTCACAGAACCTAGTAAATGAATTTTAATGTATGAGTTGATGTTGTATAAAATAGCGTTTTTACAAATCTCATTGGCTTCTTCTTTGTACGTGGCATACTCTTCTTTGGAGCGAGGTATTATAAATGCTTTATTTTCAGAAAAAGCAATGGCAGAATCATATCCATAAGCGTCTGCAATAGTTAGCCTAGCATTGTATTGTACTAGATTAATAGTAGTCATTGAGCTGTATTCAAAACGTCCGGTGTTTTTATAATTTAAGCTTGAAGTAAAAACGAAAACAAAAAAGGGCAACAGCAACTGCCAGTAAAACTGTTTATTTTTCAGGATATAGTAAACCACAAGAACCGGAATAAGTAATAAAGAAGGTAGAATAACAGGTTTTATGGCCAACGCAAGAGCCCACATAAAACTAAGCCAAATCAACCTGTTTTTGAGGCTATTTCGAGTGTCATAAATTAGAAAAACGGCGATAGTGGTAACCCCAGATAGAAGAAGGTCTGCAAAAACAAAAGAACTATGAATTAAAAAAGCCAGATTTAGGGCATAAAAACTTCCAAATAGAATAAAACTTCTTCGTTTGAACGTAAATCGACGCAAAAACAGAAGTCCTGTAAAAAATAATAATAAGATAACAATGGCCTGTGAAATCTGAATTAGGTGCACGTTTTGATGCTGTAATAGTATATAGACAGGAAGCCCTAAAGGCCGTTTTGCAAATCTTCGATAGTCATCAACCTCTGCTGGTTCTGCAGAATATAATAAGTTGTTATTTAGTAGGTTACCTGCCGTTTGTAAGTATTCTTTTTGATCTTTAAATGGTGAAGCCTCGGTTAAAAAAGAGTAAATAAATATAGCAAAAAGAGCTGTGATTAAAATTAAAAAAAGTCTTTTCATTGGATTAATAATAGTATAATTTCTTTGATCTTTAAAGAACTGGTTGTTGAACCTTTACTTAAGATTATTATTTTCGCAATAGTATTAAACAAAAAAACAAAAAAATGAAAAAATTTTACACCCTAATTTCACTGGTAATTTTGAGTGTTGCGGCATCTGCGCAATGCACAGAGTTATATTTCAGTGAGTATTCAGAAGGTTCTTCAAACAACAAGTATTTGGAGATTTACAATCCGACAGGTTCGGCTGTTGATTTAAGTACGTATTCTGTGTTTATGATTAACAATGGCGGTTCAAACGCTGGCAACAACAAAACATTCCAATTATATGGTTCGCTTGAAGTTGGTGGTGTATTTGTAATTTGCACAGATCAATCAAACGCTAGTATTTTAGCAGTTGCAGACACAGCATTATCGTACCCTAGTGTTTCTCATTTTAATGGAGACGACGGCGTTTGTTTACTCAATGGAACAGATACCATTGACGTTATTGGTGTTCGATGGGTAGATCCAGGGACCAATTGGGCCGTGGGTTCAGGCAGCACACTAAACAACACATTGGTTAGAAAATTCAGTGTTTCTCAAGGTCAATTAGATTGGGCTGTAGGAGCAACAGAATGGGATGTGTACGCTATTGATGAGTGGTCTTATGCAGGAGCGCACAGCTCAACTTGTGGCCCAGCAACAGAGCCATCTTCTGCAGCAACAAACCCGACAGTAGATGCCGCTAATGTTATCTCTATATATAGCGAAACATATAACAGCGTATCAGGTACAGATTTTTATCCAAACTGGGGACAAAGCACTGGTTATAGTGTTTTTGAAATAGGATCAGATAGCATGATTAAGTATAATAACTTAAATTACCAAGGTGTTCAGTTTGGATCAGATGTAGATGCTTCGTCAATGGAGTTCCTTCACTTAGATGTATGGACTGCAGATCTATCTAACCTTGAAATATACCCGATAAGCAGAACAACTGGAGAACAAAAAGTAACTAGCGCACTTAGCGCTGGCGAGTGGACTTCTATTGACATCGCCCTATCTGACTATACTGCTTTAAATTTATCTATGGCAGATTTATTCCAGTTTAAGTTTGTAGACCCTCAGGGAAACAACGGAACTATCTTTTTGGATAATATTTATTTTTACCAAGCACCAGAAGCGGCACCAAGTACAGCCGCAGCTGACCCTACTGCAGCAGTTAAAGATGTAATCTCTTTATTTAGCAATGTTTACACAGACGTAACTATGGACACCTGGAGAACAGGTTGGTCTGCAGCTGATCTAACAGATATCCAAATAGGAACTAACGATGTAAAAAAATACAGCAACTTAAATTTTGTTGGTGCTGAAGCAGTTGGAGCTAATTCAATTGACGCAAGTTCAATGGAGTATTTTACATTTGACGCATGGACTCCTCAGGGAACTACGTATAGAGTTAAATTAGTCGATTTTGGAGCAGACAATGCTTTTGGTGGTGGAGATGATAAAGAGCACGAAATTGCTTTTGAAAACCAAACACTTGAATCATGGAACAACCATAAGATTATGCTTTCTGATTTTACAGGATTAACTACAAAATCAAATATTTCGCAAATTATCTTCTCTGCTATTCCTGTTGGAAGCACCACTCTTTACCTTGATAACATTTATTTCAGTAAAAACCCTACCTATACAGTAGCGGATATTGCAGATGTAATTATGCTTGATGCAGATTTAGCTGCAACAAACAAAGGTGAACTATATGAGATTACAGGTATCGTGTACGGTGTTGACTTAGATGGAAACGCTGGACTATCATTCACTTTAATCGATGCAACTGCAGGAATTAATATCTATAACTTTGCAGATGTTAATGACTATGTAGTTACTGAAGGTGACGATATCACTGTAAGAGGTAAAATTGATTTTTACAACGGATTATTAGAGCTTTTCCCAGACAGCATCAGAGTAAACTCAGCTGGTAACACATTGAAAGACCCAATAGACGTTGCTGCTCCATCTGAAGCTACTGAGTCTAACTTTATCAGACTAGAAAAAGTGTGGATTACAAATGATACAACTACAGTTTGGCCTAATAACGGAAACGTAGAGTTAACTAACGAAGCTAAAGATACCTTCCAAATCAGAATTGACAAAGATATCCCTGGTATTGTTGGTCAACCAGTTTCTTTTGATACCATGACTATCGTTGGTCTTGGTGGTCAGTTTGATGCAACATCACCATACAACTCAGGATACCAAATTTTCCCAAGAGGTTTAGCGGATATTACGGAGTGGGTTGATCGTTCTTCTATCAATGATTTAAGCGTTGTAGCTAGAGTTTACCCAAACCCAGCAAGCAATAACTTAACGGTTGTGGGTTCAGAGAACTGGAACAACTATGAGGTGTATAATCTTTTAGGATCTAAAGTTGCTGAAGGAACGCTTTATAACAACAACTTGAGCATTTCTGCTCTTGTAGAAGGAAGCTACATTCTAAAACTGCACAATGCAGAAAAAGAAGGTGTTGCTAAATTCATAGTAAACAAATAATAAGATTTTAATTTTCTAAAAGGGGGTAAAGCAAAGCTTTACCCCTTTTTTTGTGCTAGTTTTCAGCACAAAGCATGTTGCATGGTTGAGCAGATGAAAACAAATTTTAATTAACAAGAGGTGTCCAGCGGAATGTTTTATAACCTAAATTGCAATGTTTGTTGTCTTGTCACCTATTTTCTAAATAACCCAAAGCCGAGTTTAGCTGGCAGCAATAAAAACAGATTTCAGCCTTAAAAGAAGTGAAGTGTAATGTGCCAAGATACCATAAAAAAAGTCCCACTTTGCAGTGAGACTCTTACGTTTATTAGTTGCGGGAACAGGACTCGAACCTGTGACCTTCGGGTTATGAGCCCGACGAGCTACCACTGCTCCATCCCGCGTTAATTGTGGTGCAAAGATAAGGGAAATATTATTCTTAGCAAGCAATCAGTTTAAAAAAATGTTGTCAATCAATCGAACTCCCTCATACGTTAATGCTACGAGTATTATAATGCTACCAGATTCCTTTATTGAGGTTGCTTCATTTAAAGTCTCCGCATCTACTGCAAGTAGGTAATCTAAATCCACACCTTTTTGTGAGCTAATAAATTGTTTTGCTCGGTCTACTAATTCCAACAAAGATCTACTTTCAGCGTCGGTTTGTATATCTCTAAGCGCTTTATAGATAAAAGCAGCATTTTTTCTTCCTTTATCAGAAAGCCTTATGTTTCTGGAGCTCATGGCTAATCCACTTGGTTCTCGTGTTATAGGCACTATTTTAAGTGTTACATCAGAACGGGTTAGCTGAATTAGTGATTTAATTATGGCAGTTTGCTGATAATCTTTTTGGCCAAAATAGGCGCAATCAGGTGAAACTATTTCAAATAGTTGACTTACTACATTGCATACGCCTTGAAAATGCCCAGGCCTACTAGCCCCCTCAATTTTGGACTCCAATTCGCCGAGCTCAAATTTTTGATGAACGTATTCAGCCGAATAAACGTCCTCAAATTCAGGTAAAAAAAGGATATCGCATTTGTGTTTAATAAGAATTTCAATGTCCTTTTCAATAGGCTTTGGATACTTTTCTAAGTCCGATTTGTCCCCAAATTGAGTGGGGTTCACGAAAATGCTGCATACCGTTATGGTGTTTTCTCTCACACTCTCATCAATGAGAGATGCATGACCAGAATGGAGGGCGCCCATGGTTGGTACAAAACCAATAGTAACATTTTCACCTTGCTTTCGTAAAGACAAAAGATGAGCAACTAAGCCGTGTCTCGATTGAATTATATGCATATATATACGATAAAAATAGTTAAAATACAATAGTGCTGCGTTATTTTTCTAGCTCTAAATGGCAGTACCTTTGCAATTGTATAACAATAACACGTTCTATGGACAATACACAGGAAAGAAAAAAAATTCTATTTATCTCTTCAGAAATGAGACCCTTTTTGGATGGAGACACGCCACTGGCCGAAATTGCTAGATATCTTCCTCAAAAAATTCAGGAAAAAGACAATGAAGTAAGGATATTAGTCCCTCGTTTTGGTGTAATTAACGAAAGACGAAATAGGCTGCATGAGGTAGTTCGTTTATCTGGTATGAATATTACCATAGACGATAACGACAATCCTCTTACTATTAAAGTGGCATCTATTCCCAATACCAAAATGCAAGTTTACTTTTTAGATAACGAAGATTTCTTTCACAGAAAGTTTATTTACAACGATGAAAACGAAGATTTCTTTGCGGATAACGATGAACGTACCATTTTCTTTTGTAAAGGAGCTTTAGAAACAGTTAAAAAATTAGGATGGTATCCTGATATTATACATTGCCAAGGATGGATGACTAGCCTTATCCCTTTATATCTAAAAACAATCTATAAAGACGAGCCTGTTTTTTCAAATTCAAAAGTAATTTACTCAGTTTATCAAAATGACTTTAAAGAAGATCTAGGTGAAGATTTTACAAGAAAAGCGGGTCTTAATTATATAGATGACGAAGAGCTTGTGCCGTTTGCCAATGGCGACTGCACGAGTATGCACATGGGTGGTATAATGCACGCAGATGCGGTAGTACGTTGCCACGACATAAACGAAGAGTTAGAAAACCGGTTATCTTCTTTTGAAAAACCAATACTCAATCACTCTAATGAAGGAATAGCAGATAATTATCTGAACTTTTATAATTCCTTATTTGCAGAAACAGAACAATAAAAAAATCGTGATTATCACAAAATTAAATATCAAGAGTAAGGGGTTATTGCCCCTTTTCTTTTTGCTCGTTTTTTGGGGTTGTAAAAAAGAAACCACCGATATTGGAGTAGACATTCTAGGTGACGGAAATCTTAATAGCATAGAAGTACTTATTACAGACATATCTGCTCGTTCTGTAAGAGACGACTCTTCTAGAACAGACAACCTAAGTTCAAATACGTTAGGGGTAGTTAATGACCCGATTTTTGGGTTGAGTAAATCGTGTCTTATTGTGCAACCAAGACTCACGCAATTTGGTACAGACGACACTCCTAAAAGTATAGATTCTGTAAAACTTATCTTAAAATACGATTACGAGCAAAACGTTTTAGGAAATAACAACATTTTGAAGTACGGTGACATTAATAGCGTGCTAGTTATGGATATATACAAGCTAAATGAGGATTTAGTCGATACGGTAAAGTATTATAGCACTTTTAAGCCAGAGCTGGGAGACATTGTCGGAACCTTTACCGGATCTTTTAATTTTTCAGATTCTACTAGTTTAGAAATTATGTTAAACAACAGTTTTGGGCAAGAAATGCTGGATTGGAATAGTGACATATACAAAGACGAAGCTAAATTCCTTAAGACATTAAAAGGTTTGGCGATAGTACCTAGAAATAATACAGTGTCTGGAGAAGGAGCAATAGTTTGCGTAGAGGCCGGTTTAAATAGTTCTAAACTTCAACTTTTTTACAATGACTCATTAACCAAAACCATTCCTATGGGTTCTAGTTCAAGACGCATCAACTATTATGAAACGCAACCCTCTGTAAATCTTACCAACCAGTTTAATAGCACAAACAACTTTAGAACCACCTACGCGCAATCGTTTGGAGGAGCAAAAATTAAAGTTGATTTAGTCGGCTTAGATTCTGTAATTAAATTGGGCGAAAAAGTGGTAATTAACGAAGCGAAAATTACATTTTTGTTAGACCAAATCTCCATTACAGATGAGTTTAAAGCGCCATCAAGAATGTTTTTAGTTGTCCCAGACACTTTAAACTCAAAATATTCCATGCCGATAATTGACCTAACAACCACGAGTAACTATGGGGGTGATTTTAATCCCGTTATTAAAGGATACGAATTCCATTTTAACCGCTACTTGCAGCAATTAGTCAAAGAATACGCCAAAACAGGCAAGAATAATTTTAACGGATTTTACCTAAGTATTCCTTCTGATTATCCAGTAACGCCATACAGAGGGGTTTTTAAAACGGATAAAGATGCGGGCGATATTAAAGTTTCGATAACTTTTACCAAACTAGATTAATATCTATCTGTTTAATTTGAAATAATGTCGGATTTAAAGCTCGTTTCAAAACAATACGAAGGCCATAAAAGTGAAATTAGCATTGGTCAAGAGACCATTGGTGGTTCAGAATTATGTCTTATAGCGGGACCATGTGCGGTGGAGTCAGAAGAACAACTTTTTGCGATAGCAAAAGGAGTTTCTGACCTTGGGATTAAATATATGAGAGGCGGTGCGTATAAGCCCCGTACATCTCCCTATGCATTTCAAGGTTTAGGAAAACAAGGATTACAACTTTTAAAGAAGGCATCTGAGCTATATAATGTGAAGATTGTAACAGAAGTCATGGACACATCTCTAATAGAGGAAGTGTATGATTATGCTGACATCTTACAAGTAGGCTCTAGAAATGCAAAAAACTACACTTTTTTAAAGGAGCTAGGGAGAATAGACAAACCAATTCTACTTAAAAGAGGAATGTCTAGTACTATAAATGAATGGCTTCTGGCGGCAGAATATATTATGCTTGGAGGCAACGAAAATGTAATATTATGCGAACGGGGTATTCGAACATTTGACACTTCAGTAAGAAATACCATGGATCTTGCCGCAATACCACTCGTAAAAGAATTGAGTCATTTACCTGTAATTGCCGATCCAAGTCAAGGTACAGGGAAAAGAAGCCTAGTCATGCCAATGTCCCTAGCGGCGATTGCGGCAGGCGCTGATGGGGTAATGCTGGAAGTACACAACGATCCCGAAGAGGCCTTGTCGGATGGATTTCAATCATTGTATTTAGATAATCTTACGGAACTAATAACAGGCTTAAAACGTCAAGCTGTGGCATCAGGAAGATCATTTAACCTTAAATCGATAGTAAAAGAAACAGTATGAATTTAGCTATAGCTGGAGCAACTGGTATGGTGGGTCGTACCATGCTAAAAGTTTTAGAAGAACGGGGTATTGAAGTTGAAAATTTATATCCTATAGCAAGTAAATCTAGTGTGGGAGGTTTCGTAGAATATAGAGGCAAGTCGTATCCTATATGTTTACTGGAGGACGCGTTGGAAAAAGACATAGATTTCGCTTTATTCTCTGCAGGCGGAGGTATTTCAACCGAATGGGCTCCCAAGTTTGCAGTTAAGGGAGTAACCGTAATTGACAATTCTTCGGCATGGCGAATGGATGAGAATTGTCCCTTGGTTGTTCCTCAAATCAATCAAGATGCGATTCTAGAAAATCATAAAATAATTGCCAACCCAAATTGTTCTACCATTCAAATGGTAATGGCTTTAAACCCATTACATCAAAAATATGGAATAAAGCGTTTAGTTATTTCCACATATCAGTCAGTTTCGGGGACAGGTAAGGCTGCGGTTGAACAGATGGAGCAAGAACGTCTCAATGGAACGTCTCAAAATATGGTATATGCCTATCCTATAGATAGAAACTGTATACCCCATTGTGATGTATTTTTAGATAATGGGTATACCAAAGAGGAAATGAAATTGGTACACGAAACCAGAAAAATATTAAGAGACCCGAATATAGCTATTACAGCAACGGCTGTTAGAGTTCCAGTTACTGGAGGTCATTCAGAGTCTATAAACGTTCAGTTTGATTCCCCTTTTGAAATACAAGATATTAGAGATTTACTAAACAACGCAGAAGGAGTTCTGTTGGTAGATGACGTATCTCAAAATAAATACCCTATGCCTCTGCACGCTCATCATAAAGACGAAGTACTAGTAGGTAGATTAAGAGTAGACGAATCGCAGCCAAACACACTTAATATGTGGGTTGTAGCCGATAATTTGAGAAAGGGTGCAGCAACCAACGCAGTTGAAATACTTATAAAACTATTAAAATAAAAAATGCCCGCAGGATTCTATACCATACCGGTTTCTAAGATAAACAGAGAGACAAAAGATGCAGTTAGTATTAGTTTTGACGTGCCATCACTTATGGTGCCACAATTTACCTATACAGCTGGCCAATATCTTACCCTTAGTATAATGATCAATGGCGAAGAAGTTCGCAGATCGTATAGCATGTGTTCAAGCCCAGTAACGGGTGAAAAAATAACGATTGCTGTCAAGCAAGTTGATGGTGGAAAAATGAGTAATTATTTGAATACTTCGCTTAAAGAAGGTGACGTTTTGGACATAATGCCTCCTATGGGTAAATTTATTCTTAACCCTAGTCCTTCTTCAGCTAATCATTATTTTATGTTTGGCGGTGGCAGTGGTATTACGCCTTTGCTCAGTATTATAAAAACAGCCCTAAAGGAAGAACCCAATAGCTATTGCTATTTAGTGTATGCGAATCGTAATGAGGAAAGTGTTATTTTTAAGGATCAAATTGATGCTTTAGAATCGGCTTATGCCAATTTTAAGGTTGTTTATAGCCATGACAATCCAACTGGGCAATGGTTAGGGCTTAGAGGCTTTTTGACTGAAGAGAAGGTGTCTGAGATTGTTAGACAAGAATTGGGTTTGAATTATCCAACCGCTCGCTATTATACATGTGGTCCGGGTATTATGATGAATTTGGTAGTTCAAGGACTTAAAAAGATTGGTGTAAGGGAAGAGAATATAAACACTGAATATTTTACAGCTAAAACCAAAGAAGAAACATTACCGACAGAAATTAATGTAGATTCAAATTACAGTGACGAAATTATTGAGCGAAGCATATTAGTGGAAGTATTTGGTGAACAAAAGGAGATAACCGTAAAGCCTACTGACACCATACTTATTGCTGCTCAAAATGCAGGTATGGATCCGCCATATAGCTGCACTGTTGGAGTATGTACCACTTGCAGAGCTAGACTAAAAAGCGGTAAAGCATCTATGGAAGAGCGTGAGGGATTAAGTGACGCAGAAATAGATGAAGGATACATCCTTACATGCCAAGCTCATCCTCTAAGTGATGATGTAGATTTGGTTTTTGAATAGAAAGTCAATCAGATAGCAATTACATTGCTATTTTAACTTGCCATCCGTCTTCAAACTTGGTTATACTAAGTCCGTCGTCATAGTATATACCCAAATCGTGTTTTGGAATCTTGTAATCAGGAAATCCTGAATTTTTCATAAACTCTCTAAGGTCTTTTTCGGAATTAAATCTTTCCTCATGTCTTCTAATTACAGGGGTAGAATCTTGTACAATTTTATTTGTTTTGTAATTGATCAACATGTTTTTAATCTTTTCCAAATACGATTCATCTATGTCTATAGGAACTGCTATAGTTATTACCTTCTTTTGGTTTTTGGTCATCCAAAAATTAGATCGGCAAGAACTGCTGCAGAATTGCGCTGTTTTTCTGTTTGCCAAAAAATGACTTTTACAGCATTTACATTTAAGTTCTGTCGTTTTGTGATTTTGTTGAAATCCTTTTGTAGTTCGGAATAAAGCTATCTCTTGTTGCATAACTCGAAAGTAGGTAGCCGAATGTAAACGTTTATTAACGCTAAAGATTAGTGGTGTTCAGGATTATGTACACTTACAAGATTTATAAGTCCCAAACAGAATGTCTTCTGGCCATAATGTAATGACGGAATTTAAGCCAAAATGCAATGGTTAGGTATATAATTACAGGACTACCAAAAGTTAGAAAAGATACATAAATAAAGTATAAGCGAATTGTGCCAGTGCTTACGTTAAGTTTAGACCCGAGGTATGTACATACTCCGAAAGCGTAGTTTTCGATATTTTGTCTAATTTGTTGCATCCTGTTTTAAAAGTAGTTTTTTACCTAAATTACACTGTAAGCATTTCTTCTGCTTGCAGTAATTTTTATACAAATGTAACAATGCTTGACTACTACAAGCATTGTTACTAATTACGATGATCGATTTCCAGCGCTCTATGATGGAGTTTTTCTCAATAGGAATGGAATCTAAGTAATCTAAAGCAATAGTTGTCTCATTGTTGTTTTTCATTTTTTGATAGAAGAAAACAAAGGGAACGATCGCATTTATAAAGAGATGGTTAATAAAACCGCTTGAGATTTTTTTAGTGGATTGCTTAGATATAGCAATAAAAGTATAATGCTTTTGCCAATAATCCGATAACGAAAAATCTAAGAGTATTTTTACTGTGCTAACCTCAGGAAGGTCCAACACAAGATTTATAAAATCAGGAACATGATGGAAGAATGCGGCAAGTTGAGCAATTTTTACGTGTGGTAAATTCATTGGCCTCATTCTTCCCATTTTTAACTTAGAATTTATTTCTGCTAAGTTGTACTTTGATTTAAGAAAGAAATACTCGTTTTGTAACCCTATATAATAGTTGTCGCCCTGATTTTCTAACAAGAGACCCGACACCCCAAAGAAAAGCGCCTCCAACTGAAACAATGACAGTTGATGTTTTTGAACTAACTCAAAAGGAAGTTTCTGCGCCAACTCTTCAAAACTTTCTGTATTTATAGGCAAACCAAATGATCTTAAAATAGCGGTGTAAAATGATTGATTCCAGTTGTGATTAGAATCTTCAAGATAACCCGAGAAGAGCTCAAATCGACTTTGTAAACGTTCGATCAGCATCCTGTCTAACCAACTGTTAATATCAAAGGATGATAGCCCAGCAAGTTGATTTTCACAAGGTATAAATGGCTTTGAAGCCATCAATAGATGATATTTTTCTAAGGATTTTTTGTCAATGTGTTTTCCAATTACAAGTGTTGGTATAAGTGTACCGTCTTGTCGGTACGCTGGTTTGCTGTATGTATTGCAAACGTGCAAAATAATGGTATTATAACTGATGTCTTTTTCGTGATTATGCTGATGCCAATCTTTACTATCTAAATGAATTTCAATAGATCCGTAATGTGTCGTGTTTCCTATTTTTACTTGAGCTTGCTCAAAATCAGGCCCACTGTTTGTGTTTAAGAAACCTTGTTTTATAATGATAACTGGTTGTCCTTCCTCTGTGTGAAGGTCTTTTTGGTGGTACAATTGATGCTCCCATATAAATTGGAGTAAATCTTCATTGTACCCAAAACTCATAAATGTGCAGTGTATGGTTGAGTTTCTAAGGCTAGTTTTTGAGCTTCTGCTCTTGCTGCTTCCGCAAAATCTCTACCGCTAGATGCATATATAATTCCCCTTGATGAGTTAATTAGCAAACCGCCAAGCGCGTTTTTTCCATTTTTACACACTTCGCGTGCGCTTCCTCCTTGTGCGCCAACGCCCGGAATAAGTAAAAAGTGATCTGGTACAATTTGACGTATCTCAACTAGTGCCTCAGCTTTGGTTGCGCCAATTACAAACATAAGGTTTTCGGGTGTTCCCCACTTGGATATGCGTTCTAATACTGTTTTGTATAGTGGAGGATCGTAGATCGGATTTGTTTGGAAATCCGCACTGCCTTCATTGGATGTAAGGCCAAGCACTATAGTTATCTTGTTATTAAATTTTAGAAAAGGTTCTACGCTATCATAACCCATATATGGAGCTACGGTGAGTGCGTCAAAATCCATAGTTTCAAAAAAGGCCTTGGCATACATAGTACTGGTGTTGCCTATGTCACCTCGCTTAGCATCTGCAATACTTAGCGTATTGCTGGGAATCATTTCTCTGGTTTTTTCTATAATATTCCACCCCTTACTTCCTAACTGTTCGTAAAAAGCAGTATTTATTTTGTAAGAAACCGCAAAGTCTTTTGTCGCATTTATGATCTCTTTATTGAACTGGAGAATACCTTCTGTATCCTTAGATATTCCTTCTGGCAGTTTGGTTATGTCGGTATCTAAACCCACACACAAATAACTTTTTTTTGATTTTATTTCGGAAACTAACTGAGCTACATTCACCCTTCAAAAAAAAGTAAAATACCGTGTATTTTTATAATTATTTACTTTTACCGCCAATAATGAACAAATACACTTCCTTAGTTTTAGCTTTCTTAATCATTTCAACCGCCTCTTTGGCTCAGGATAAGGGCGTGTTTAGTGGAAATTTGCAGTCTAACTACTCGGTTTTTCTAAAAGATTCATTGATAGGAGCTGTGGAGTCTGCCTCGCCGCAATATGGAAAGCAAATTAGCACCTCAGAAACTTGGCTGTTTTTAAATTACGATATAAAGGGATTTCACTTTGCAGCTAGATATGATTTGTTCAACAACAGTAATTTACTCAATCCTTCAGGAGCATTCTCGGGCCACGGATTGGGCTATTGGGAAATAAGCAAGAGTGTGGGAGATTTAGATATTACCGTAGGCTCTTTTTACGACCAATTTGGTTCTGGAGCGGTATTTAGGGCATACGAAAACCGATTAATTGGTCTTGATTATGCAGTGCAAGGGGTTCGTTTAAAGTATAATATATCAGACAATTTTTTTATTAAAGCATTTACAGGTAATCAAAAAGGTACCCAACAGAGTAGGTTTGGTAGTTCAGCACAAACTATAAAAGGGGTAAACGTGGAGAAGGGTTTCTCTTTCGAAGACGGAACAGTCATCAATACCGGTATATCTGCAGTTAATAGAACATTGGATGATAACACCATGACCCAATTGGTCACCTCTATAAATAACTTGCCGCTTGAAAACAGATTTTATCCTAAATACAACGTTTATGCATTAAACGGGTATTTCAATGCCAGCTATAAAGATTTTGGTTTTAATGGTGAGTATAATTACAAAACACAAGAGGCTTTAAGGGATCTTAACGGAAAATTTTATGGAAGTGACGGATCGATGGTACAAGGTGGTGTAACCTATTCTAGAGGTAAGTTAGGAAAATCTAAAAAAGCAGGAATAGGAGCAAATGTGCAATACAGACGTATTGAAAACTTCAATATGCTAGCAACACCCTATGCCAATCTGTTACTAAACGAGGGTTTAATAAGCTATATGCCATCTGCAAGTAGACAAGCAAGTTACAGATTGTTGGCTCGTTACCAAGCTCCGGCGCAGCCTACTGGTGAGCAAGCAATTCAAGCTGAGGTTATATACTCGTTTAATAAGGGTACAAATCTTACGCTTAACTATTCTAACATTAATGATTTGAATGGTGAACACCTATTTACCGAACAATATGCCCAGCTAGAACACAAGATAGATGCTAAGTGGAAAGGTAAAGTAGGATTGCAGATGATAGATTATAACTTGGCTGTGTATCAAGGCAAAGACAAGAAGAAAACTTCAGATGTTATCACGTTTACCCCGTTTATGGAAGTTACTTATAAGGCAAATCGTAAAAATAGTTTTAGGTTAGAATCGCAGATGTTAAATACAGATGGAGATTTAGGCAGTTTTTACCATGGCATATTAGAGTGGAACAGCTCCCCCAAGTTCAGTATTGCTATTAGCGATATGATCAACACCAACCCCGTACGTATTGTAAACACTACATTGCCTGACCAAATACTTCATTATCCAAGTTTTTTTGCAAAGTATAATGTAAAAACTACCTCCTTTACAGCTGCTTATATAAAACAAGTTGAGGGAGTTGTGTGTACTGGTGGTATATGTAGGCTTGAACCTGCTTTTAGCGGTTTGAGATTTACAATTACATCTCAGTTTTAAGTAGGATTACTGCACAAGCACAAAGGCTTTTTCTTCAACGGACGGAAAATTTTGATCGCGTAGGTTTTGGGCATTAAGTTCATTATCAGAAGAGGCTGTAACTACTCGATGGAGTCCCCTAATTTTAGTAATCACACCATTTCTTCCGTTTCTCTTTATCTTGGCGAGTAACTTATCGGCGTTTGACTTTACACTAAAACTGCCAACAACTACAAGGTATTTTGCATTCACATTTATACCGTCGCTAATTCCTGTTTTAATTTCTTGTTTAATTCGCTCGTTTGCCTGCTCTTCAGGTGTATCAACGGACACCTCTTCAAGTGTGTAATTTTCTGTAGTGTCAATAAGCGCAAACGAAGAAGTGTCAACAGGAAGATCCTCAGTATACTCAGAATCGGTTGTAATAGTTTCTGCCGATTTAATGTGCAAGGGCTTAAAAAACACAAACCAAATAAAGGTGGCACACAGCGTTAGATAGGCGAACCATTTTATTAAATTCATAATACAAAAGTAAATACAGATAAGCTATAAAAGCAAAGAGCCTTGAACGAAAGTTCAAGGCTCTTCTAAATTTTGTAAAATTTTACCGTTACACCGCTGCAAAACGAGCAGCAATTTCTTCCCAGTTTACTACATTAAAAAATGCCGCAACATAGTCTGGTCTTCTGTTTTGGTAATTTAAATAATAAGCATGCTCCCATACATCTAAACCTAAAATTGGGGTTCCGCCGCAACCTATTCCTGGCATAATCGGGTTATCTTGATTGGCGGTAGAACAAATTTCTAGCTTACCATCTTTAACACATAACCAAGCCCAGCCAGAACCAAAACGAGTAGCTGCAGCTTTGCTAAATTCCTCTTTGAATGCATCAAAGCTTCCAAAAGCAGCATCAATGGCTTTTGCTAAATCTCCACTTGGAGAACCTCCACCGTTTGGGCTCATTGAAGTCCAAAACTGATTGTGATTATAAAAACCACCACCATTATTTCTTACAGCATTATTGGCCATATCTAAGTTTGTTAAAAGTTCATTAATGCTTTTACCTTCTAGATCTGTTCCTGCAGTGGCATTATTTAAATTGGTGGTATATCCAGCATGGTGTTTGCCATGGTGTATTTCCATTGTGCGAGCATCTACATGTGGTTCTAACGCGTCGTAAGCGTAGGGTAATTGTGGTAATTCAAATGACATAATATTTATTTTTTATTTGTTGAGGTCAAAGTTATACATACTAAGCTTAAAATATAAATTTGTTTAACTATAATGAAATTAGAAGAAACTATACAGACCCGTAGATCCTTGTTCCCCAAGCAAATGAGCGGAGAAATGGTACCAAGCGAGGTGGTTGAAAGGATGCTGGATCTTGCCAACTGGGCCCCAACTCATCGTAATACAGAGCCGTGGCGTTTTAAAGTGTATAGCGGAAATGCCATGAATAAACTTTTGGATTGTTGCAAAGAATGCTATGTGAGAGAAACCCCTTCACATACGTTTAATAGTATGAAAGTAGAAAAAATTGAGCGATGCAAAGAGCAGGTGAGTCATATCATCGTTATCTGCATGAAACGAAATGATATAGTTCCTGAATTTGAAGAAATAGCAGCGACCGCTATGGCAGTGCAAAATATGTGGCTGTATCTGGCTAGCACGGATAAGTATGGCGGATACTGGAGCACACCTAGTTATGCATTGGGCACCCATTTTAAGAAACACCTTAATTTAGAGGAAAATGAGCGATGTCTAGGCCTTTTTTACGTTGGTGGAATTGCTGAAAACGTAACATTACCGCGTGGTAATAGAGGTGGTTGGAGAGACAAGGTCACTCAGCATTTTTAATTTAACAAGTATAATTCGGTTACATCGAGATACATCATTCTGAATTTTAGCTATTCACCCACTATATTTGCCAAATGTCTTCAAGACTCCATTTATACAATTCACTCACCAAGCAGACCGAAGAATTTAAGCCTATAAACACACCTTATGTGGGCATGTATTTATGTGGTCCTACGGTGTATGGCGATCCACATTTGGGCCATAGTCGCGGGGCTATTATGATGGATGTTCTGTTTCGATATCTTACACATTTGAATTTTAAAGTGCGCTACGTTCGTAACATTACAGACGTGGGTCATTTACTTAATGATGCAGATGAAGGAGAAGACAAAATAGGTCAAATAGCAAAGGCTAATCGTATTGAGCCCATGGAGGTTGCGCAGCAGTATGCCAACGCATATCATCATGTGTTGCAACAAATGAACGTTTTGCCTCCAAGTATAGAACCCAGAGCAAGTGGTCATATCTTAGAACAAATAGAAATGATACAAGAAATCATAAAAAATGGTTTTGCGTATGAGAGCAATGGGTCTGTATATTTTGATGTATTGAAGTATGCGGAGACAAACGACTATGGCAAGCTCAGTGGCCGAAAGCTAGAAGATCTTATGGCAGGAGCAGGCCAAGAAAGAAGAAATTTAGAAGGCCAAGAGGAAAAGAAAAATCCAAATGACTTTGCGCTCTGGAAAAAAGCAAGTAAGGAGCATATAATGAAATGGAACAGTCCGTGGAGTGAAGGTTTTCCGGGATGGCACATTGAGTGCTCTGCAATGAGCGAGAAGTATTTAGGTAAACAGTTTGATATACATGCTGGCGGAATGGACTTATTATTTCCTCATCATGAAAGTGAGATAGCACAAACAACGGCATGTGGGTGCAGTACTCCTAGTTATTGGATACATAACAATATGATCACCATTAACGGTCAAAAAATGGCAAAAAGCTTGAATAATGGGGTGTTAATAGAAGAGCTTTTTAGCGGCAACCACCATCTGCTAGATCAAGCATACAGTCCGATGACCTTGCGTTTCTTTTTGCTACAGGCGCATTACAGAAGTACACTTGATTTTAGTAACGAAGCTTTACAAGCGGCCGAGAAAGGTTTCCAAAGAATGATGAATGCAGCTGCGAAATCAGAATCTTTACCAACTGCAGATGTCAGCGATATGAATGTGTCAGCATGGAAAGACAAACTCTACGAACAAATGAACAATGACATGGCCACGCCACAAGTTATTGCTACGTTGTTTGAAGCAGCTAAATGGATCAACGAAATAGATGCCAAAAAACAAACGATTTCGGCAGAAGATAAAGCTATTCTTCATGAGACTTTTCATGTCTTTACTTTTGGTATGCTTGGGCTGGCATCTGAAGCCGCTGGAAATAATGAAGCTCTTAACGGTGTTATGAAGCTGGTGCTCGACATCCGTAAATCGGCAAAAGAAAATAAAGACTGGCCTATGGCAGATAAAATTCGCGATGGACTAAAAGAGGCTGGTATTGAAGTGATGGACGGTAAAGAAGGAAGTACTTATAAATTGAATTAACCAAACCCTCGGTTTTAACCGTGGGCTAACCAATAAACCAATGAATTTTTTAAAAATAACAGCTTTTAGTCTTATGCTTTTAGCCTTAAACAGCTGCAAAGACCAGTCAAAGGATAGCAATTCGGAGCAAATTGAAACAGAGGTTAAACAACCTTTTACTGTTCAGTTTGATGCAGATAGTGCATACCGATATGTGCAAGAGCAGGTTGATTTTGGACCGAGAGTTCCTGGTTCTTCTGCACATGGCAAAACGGCAAGGTATTTAGAACAAAAACTTGCCCAATTTTGTGACACCGCTTTCACTCAGTATGGGTCTATGAAGGGTTCAAAAGGTCAAAACGTAGCCATTAACAATATTATAGGTTCTTTTGGTCCTAAAAAATCAAAACGTATTTTGCTATGCGCACACTGGGACACACGCCCTATGGCAGATCAGGATGCTACCAATCCAGCGACCCCAGCCGACGGAGCTAATGATGGAGCGAGTGGAGTAGGTGTATTGTTAGAGCTTGCGCGTCAATTGCAAGTTCAGCAACCTGATGCGGGTGTAGATATTATTTTCTTTGATGCAGAAGACATGGGAGATAGCAAAGGAGAAGCAACTACTTGGTGCTTGGGTTCGCAATATTGGTCCAAGACGCCCCACAAACCAAATTATGTAGCTCGCTTTGGTATATTACTAGATATGGTAGGAGCAGAAAATGCCACCTTTGCCATAGAAGGTAATTCATGGTTATTTGCCCAACCCTATGTAAATCTGGTTTGGCAAACAGCAAATAGTTTAGGCCACAGCAAGCACTTTTTATATAATCAAGGAGGTCAGTTAATAGACGATCACTTGTATATTAACAAGATAAGAGGCATTCCGACGTTAGATATTATTCATTATGAGCCGTCTGGCAGCGGTTTTAGCGACTTTTGGCACACACATGACGACAATATGAGCGGCATAAGTAAAAGCACGCTGAAAGCTGTTGGAGAAACGGTTTTTAAGGTGGTAATGGATTTATAATAGTTAGGTTACCACTATCTTCAGTTGTTGAATGATTGAAATACCTTTGTTTTAATCAAAACAGATTTCTAACTAAGCATTTTTATAACATACCATTCACAAAATCACTCAAGCCACTTTCTTTTTTGAGTCCTTTGAAAAACCATGCAACTGTTGCATGATGGGTTCCTCTTGCTGTGAGATTATTGGGTCGGCTAAAAGGATCAGATGCATAAGAATAAGCAACTGAAAATTGATCAAAAATCACACCGGATGATGCTGAGATGTAATCCGTATTTCCGTATGCACCGTAATAAGAATGAAGCCCCAATCCGAGTTTTACAAACTTATATTGCCCACTTATGTGATAATCTAATGAGGACAGTTTAGATATCTGTTGAAAGGCGATTAGTCCGCTAAGTCTTAGGTCATTTAGCTTTTTAGAATAGCCTACGAAACCATTGTAACTGGCGTTTACATTGTAGGTAGAACTAAACATTTTATAGCTTGGCTTATTAAGTTGGTAGGAAGAAACTCCCGCTACAAAGCCGTGGTAATATGCGGCAGCACCAATATCTAATGAGAAGTATCTTCCAGTATTATTTCCTGTTAAATTAGGGTCGGGTCCTACAGGGGTATTCATACGATTAACATCAAAGCTCTGTTGATTAAAGCCGAATGATGTACCAAATTTAAGTTCTATGTCTCCGGTGTTAAGCGCATAGTTTACATTAGTTTTAACCTTGTTTTCTTTTGTTAAACCAAATAACTCTGTACAATAAGCTAATCCAATTCCTAATCCATTTTTAAGATTGTAATTAGTAAGCATAGACATTAATATTGGGTTGTTGTCCAATTGGGGCCATTGGTTGTAGTAATTGAGTTGCACTCCCATATCACTTTGTGTGCCCACAAGAGACGGATTAAATGAATTAAGGTCATTGGTTTTTTGGGTAAAAATGTAATCTTGGCTAAAACCTACTAACGTGCACAATGCAGCTATCTGTAATAAAATAATTCGTATCATGCTTTGTAATAATGGTTTTCTCATTTTTAATAAACGACGATTAGTAGACTCAGTGGTCTACTAAAAAGTTGCACTAAGCTACAGGCAACGCCTCAAATCAAAACTAATATTTAGGTTTTTTGTCGTTATGCAAACAAAAACTATCCTCGATAAATCAAAAATGCCGTGTATGCTACATAGCAAACCAAGAAGAAAATCCCAGTGGGCTTGCCTATTTGATTTTTTGCTTTTCCGGTCAGGAGACTAAAGATAATAAGACATGATGCGGCAAGCAAGACTAGAATATCTGTATTAATGACAGGGTCATATTTCATAGGACTAATCATTGCACTAAGCCCCAGAACCCAAAGCAAATTAAAAATATTGGAACCTATTACATTAGCAACGGCTATGTCTGTATTCTTTTTCATGGCGGCTACTGCCGAGGTAACTAGTTCTGGCAAGGAGGTTCCAATGGCAACTATAGTAAGACCAATTAAATTTTGGCTAAGACCAAACTGCTCTGCAATAGCAATCGCCCCGTCTACCACCCATTTTCCACCTAAAAAGAGAGCGACAATTCCCAAAGAAATAAATAGAATGGATTTGCCCATAGGCAATACTTCGTCTGGCGCGTCTTCTACCATATCGGCCCTGCCTTCTTTTGCAAGTTTTACAATGTACAGCATAAAAAGGCCAAAGAACAGAATAAGCACTACTCCGTCTAATTGACTGATTATTAAATTATAGGTAGGATTAAAGATAGGTGCGTTCGCTAAGAAAGCTACGAGTAAAACGGCAATGATGGAATAAGGTATTTCAGAAAATATGGTCGATTCTTTGATGGTAAGCGGATAGATAAATGCAGCTACGCCCAGTATAAGTAGTATGTTGGCAATGTTAGATCCTACGACATTACCGATAGCTATTTCTGAAGAACCGCTCATACTGGCAATTACGTTTACAATAAGCTCAGGCATGCTTGTACCCATGCTCACAATAGTAAGACCTATAACCAAGTCAGATACATTGTATTTTTTAGCAACAGAAGCAGAACCAGCAACAAGCCAATCAGCACCTTTTATGAGCAATACAAAACCAATGGCAAAAAGTACGTATGTTATCATATGTTGCAGCAAATATGATAAAACCCTTTTAGTAATGGCGTCTAAATATTCTTATATCTCTTTTGATATTTATTAAAAAGCCAAGTATTAGCTATGGAAAACGGAACAAAAAGAAGGATTTCAAGTGATCTTATCTGATTTGAGGGGTAAATAAACGAGCCGTAGTGCTAAACATTTGTCAGTTTTATACGTTTGCACTTGTATATCAATCTGATGAGAATTAATATTTTAGCTGTTACCGTTTTTCTATCCTTGTCTGTATTTGCCCAAAAATTTACGCTAAGCGGGAGGGTAAAAGACGCAGCAAATGGAGAAACGTTAATAGGAGCATCAATTTTAGTAAAAGGCGGTGGTGGCGCAGTGACTAATGAATACGGATTCTATTCTATAACTCTAGAAGCGGGGCTGTATGAAATCACCTACAAGTATCTTGGTTACGGCAATATAGTAGAAAAAGTAAACTTAAATAAAGATATCACTCGCAATATTGAGCTTGGGGTGACCTCAAACGAAATAGGTGTGGCCGTGGTAAGCGCAAAAGCACTTGAAAAAAGAGTAGAAAACAAACAGATTAGTGTGGTTAAAATGGAAACCTCTAAAATAAAAGAGATTCCTGTTATTTTCGGAGAGGTTGACATTCTTAAAACGATCACATTACTTCCAGGTATCCAGTCTGCAGGGGAGGGAAACAGTGGTTTTAATGTGCGCGGTGGTTCTCAAGATCAGAATTTAATATTACTTGACGAAGCAACGGTTTATAATGCATCTCATTTGCTTGGATTTTTTAGTGTTTTTAATGGGGACGCGGTAAAAGATCTGGAGGTATATAAAGGAGGAATTCCTGCAAAATATGGAGGAAGACTCTCATCTATTGTAGATATCAAAATGCGTGACGGTAATGCGAAAAGATATTCGGCGGTTGGAGGTATTGGAACTATATCTAGTCGGTTAACACTAGAGGGGCCAATTGTAAAAGATAAGTCTAGTTTTATGATCGCTGGGCGCAGAAGTTATGCCGACGTATTCTTACCTTTCGCTCCAGACGAGGCGATACAAAACAGTAAGCTTTATTTTTATGATTTAAACCTGAAAGCAAATTATGATTTGAGCGATAAAGATAGGTTGTATGTGAGTGGTTATTTTGGAAGAGATGTTCTGGGTCTAAGTGAATTATTTGCCATTAATTGGGGAAATGCTACGGCAACCTTAAGGTGGAATCACTTGGTAAATGATAAAATGTTTGTCAACACTTCTTTGGTATACAGTAACTTCAACTACGGTGTAGACATTAAGTTTGCTGAAAACGCAAGCTTTGGACTTGACCAGTACATTAAAGATGTAGATTTAAAATCGGATTGGACCAATTACATAAGCCAAAAAAGTAAACTAAATTTTGGAGCTCAAGCAATTTACCATCGATTTAATCCTGGTTTGTTCGCGGCAAATAATGATGAATCTCGAATTATTTTTAACGATGTGCAAATAGAAAAACGAAAAGCGCTTGAAAGCGGCTGGTATGTTGACCATGAATACAAACAAAGCTCAAGATTTAACTTTAGGTATGGCATACGTCTTTCTACATTTTCAAATATTAGCGGTTCAGAGTACACTTATTTCAAAGATGCCAATTATAAACCTATTGATTCGCTTACGGTAACAGATTCTTTTTCTGGCATGTACAATACCTATGCAGGGTTAGAGCCTCGAGCGTCCATAAGTTATAACCTAACAAATAGTCTTGCAATAAAAGGATCTTATAACCGTACATTCCAGTACATTCAACAAGCGTCAAATACAGCTTCCGCTTTTCCTACAGACCAATGGTTTAGTGTAAATCAAAATATTAAACCGCAACGTGCAGATCAGGTTGCATTAGGATTATTTAAAAATTTTGAAGTCAAAAAGATAGGCAGCTTAGAAACCTCTGCAGAGGTGTACTATAAGTGGATGAATAATCAAATAGATTATAGAAATGCTGCTGTTATTGCTTTCAATGAAAATCTAGATGGCGAACTGTTAACAGGTAATGGTATGGCATACGGAGCCGAGTTTTATGTAGCTAAGACAGAAGGTAAATCGTCTGGATTTATTTCATATACATGGGCTAAAACACTCAGAGAAATTCAGGGAATTAATTTTAACAATCCTTATGTCGCTAATTTCGATAGGAGACATAATTTGTCCTTAGTGTTTACCCAAAAATTTACCAAGAGACTGCTAGCTACAGCTTCTTTTGTGTATTCATCAGGACAACCGCTTACTACTCCGGTTAGCAAATATTATTACGAAGGAAGTTGGATATCAGAGTATGGTGAACGAAATAATTACAGGGTGGTAGGTTATCATAGGGCCGATTTGGGGGTAACTCTTAAAAATAAAGAAAAGCCCGGCAAACGACTAAAAAGTAATTGGAATTTTTCGGTTTACAATATTTACAACAGGGCTAATCCGTATGCTATTTATTTTAGAACGATTGTAGATACAGATTTGGATAGAAATCCTGGAGCTGTCTCTGGAAATACCGCAGCGTTTCAGACTACCCTTTTTAGAATTATACCAGCGATTACTTGGAACTTCGAATTTTAATAGCAAATAGCATGAAAAAACTAATCCTAATAATATCGTCAGCATTTCTATTTATAGCTTGTGAGAGAATAGTTGAAGTTGAAATCCCTAATGCAGACCCTAAGCTTGTTATTGAAAGCCAAATCACAACAGTAAATGATCTCTGGAGAGTTAGACTTACACTTTCGCAGCCTTATTTCGATCAAGATAGTGCTAATGGTCTTTCTAGTGCCGTAGTAACCATATCTGGAACAGATGGAAGTTTTGTCTCACTGTTTCATCAAGACACTGGAATGTTTGTTTCGGCTGACTCTCAACGATGCATGGTAGGCGAAACATATACGCTTACCGTCGTGTATAATGGCGTTACCTATGTTGCGGCTGAGCAAACCCCAGATGCCAACCCAATAGACACCATAGCATCTTACTATCTGCCTGACAATAATGGATTTATTACAAAAGGGTATTACGTTTTTATTCAAGGAGTAGAGGCTAGTCCGGAACCAGGCGACTACTATCTTTTTAAAGCATATAGAAACGATACTCTTAAAGATGATTTTGGTCCGTTGTTGGACGATGATCAGTTCGGTTCGGTTTCGTACTTGAATCAAAATTTTGACATATTTAACATCGTTCAGGAACTAGCATTGGGTAAAACACCAAGACCATTTCCATTTGTGGTTGAGCCTACGGATACCATAAGAGTTGAGCAGTATGCTGTAAACCAAAAATATTATCAGTTTTTAGTTGATTTAAATGCGCAACAAAGCAGATCGGGCAGCCCGTTTGACTCGCCACCCGCCAACTTAAATAACAATATCAGCAACGGGGCGCTAGGTTATTTTTCGGTGGTTAATAAGGAGGAAGCTTGGATAATTGTCGAAAAATAGCCTTCAAAACAAGAAGTTCTATTTTCTAAGTTTATCCAAAAGGTGGTTAAGCATTTCATATTCACTTGGAGTCAAGTGACTATGGTCTTGTATAATTTGGTTAACTATAACGTTTAATTCGGATAGGGTTTTTTGTCCCGTCTCAGTTATAGAAATATCAACCTGTCTTTTATCATGACAACTTGTTTTTCGTTTTACTAGTTCTTTATCGTCTAGCTTGTCTACAAGGCGACTGGCGTTCGACATTTTATCGACCATTCGGCTTGTTATCTCGTTAATGGAAACAGGCGAGGGATGCTGACCTTGTAAAATTCGGAGTACATTAAATTGCTGCAAGGAGATATTAAAATCTCGTATCGCAGAATTTAATAAACCTGATAAATAACTGTTGGTAAAGGATATGTTGACAATCGTTTTTTCCGCTTCATTGCTAAATTTTTCTTGCTTTATCAGATCCTCTATACCCATCCGTTTCTTTTGGTTATAAATGCAAAGTTCACCAAAGTTCACCGATGTATTGACACATTCTGTCAAAGAATTCAATTAAGTAAGCACATTATGGTTAAAACCAAAGATAATTGCGTCTGTTTATCAAATACAATGTCCAGAATACTTTCACTGTTGTTTTTCTTCGTAATCTTTTTTGCCTTAGATGTTTACGTTTTTCAAGGGTATAAATTATTAGTGAAAAAATGGATACCAAATCAGAGTTTGGTTTTCCATATTTTATATTGGGCTATTCCTGTTATTTTAATTGGGTTATTAATCGGAACTATGATTTTCGCCGATAATCCGACCAAAAACAAGGTTTTTATGTGGTCTGCCAGTATTCTATTTGGCATTTTCATTGCTAAATTTGTATGGCTCCTTTTTATTGTTTTGGACGATATACTTAGATTGATAAAGTATTCAGGAAAAAAAATAACCGCGGTAGAAACTCCTGTGAATGCTATTAGTAGATCAGAGTTTATAATCACAACTGGAGCTTTTGTGGCGGGAAGCCTATTCAGCGGGTTAGTATACGGTATAGCAAGCGGTGCTCATAATTACCAAGTTCATCGAAAGACATTAAAGTTAAAAAATCTACCAGAGGTTTTTAAAGGATTCAAGATTGTGCAAATTTCAGACGTTCACTCGGGTAGTTTTTGGAGTAAAGACGGGGTAAAAAGGGGCATACAAATGATACTTGATTTGAAACCTGATGCTATCTTTTTTACGGGAGACTTAGTTAATAGCACTTCTGCAGAGTTCGATTCTTTCAAAGAGATGTTTAGCCAATTGCAAGCCAAACATGGTGTTTATTCGGTACTGGGAAATCATGATTACGGAGATTACTACAGGTGGCCAGATGCCAATGGGATAACCAAAGAACAAAACTTACAGCAACTACTTGACCATCACAAATCAATGGGTTGGAACCTATTGATGAATGAAGGTAAAGTCATCGAAAAGGAAGGCGAAAAACTAGCTATACTAGGTGTTGAAAATTGGAGTGCGCACCCACGTTTTCCAAAGTACGGAAACCTAAGCAAGGCCTACAAAGAAGTAGAGAACATAGAGAATAAATTACTACTGTCTCACGACCCAAGTCATTGGCGGGCAGAGGTATTAAAAGACTACCCGAGTATAGATGTCATGTTTGCTGGACACACCCACGGTATGCAATTTGGTATTGATACTAAGTTTTACAAATGGAGCCCGGTAAAATACCAATATCCAGAGTGGGCAGATTTATACGAAGAAAATGGCCAGTATCTTTACGTAAACAGAGGCTTTGGATATCTGGGGTATCCTGGTAGATTGGGTTTCTTACCCGAGATTACATTGTTTGAGCTGGAAGTAGGATAGAATTTAAAGAGCTACAGCGGAAACCTTAGCTAGAACAAGTTCAGTTAAGAATTCTGGATTTTCTTCTAGCATATTACCTACCACTACTACATCTGCTCCCGCAGCAAATACTGCTTCAGCATCCTCTCTGGTTTTGATACCACCGCCCACTATTACCGGAACGTGTATTTCGTTTTTTACGGAAGCTATAAGAGTCGGCGATGCGTGCTGGTTTGCTCCGCTTCCACAGTCTAAGTATATCAGTTGTTGGCCAAGTTGGCAACCTGCTAATGCTGTTGCTGCTGCTATGCCTGGTTTGTCTTGTGGTATGGGTGTGGTGCCGCTTATATAGGATACGGTTGTAGTTCTGCCCCCGTCTACTAATATATAGCCAGTAGAAAGTATCTCCAAACCAGATCGCTTGAGTTTATGTGCGGACTCTACATGTCTGCCGATGAGTAAATCAGCATTCCGTCCACTTATAAGACTAAGTAATAATATAGCATCAGCTTTCTTATCTATTTGATTAGGGCTACCTGGAAAAATAATGAGAGGCTTATCGGTTCTTTTTTTCAAGCCCGCCAAACAGCTGCTCATATTTCCGTCAGTAACTAGGCTTCCACCTACAAAAATGAAATCTACTTGATTAAAATGAGGATGAAAAACAAGTGCATCCAGTTGTGAATCTTCGGAGCAATCTGGGTCAATAAGCACCGCCACCATTTTTTGGTTTGCGCTTGATTTTGACGTTATTTTTTGTAATATGCTAATAGTCTTTCTGTTGTGAAATATGTAGTTTTACCAACTCCAAATTCAAGTTTATTTAAAAAAATTGGGCTGATTTATGTTATCAACACTGCAAATCTCTTTAAAATAAGTCATCGAAAAAAATTTATTAAACTTGTGTGGAAAACCACACTTTATTTAACTCATCATGTGTGTGTAGATTTGACTCAAAACTCACTGTAAATATTAGGTCTATCCAAATACAATGCAGAGAGTTGTTTTAACCAAAAACGTTTACGAACAAAAAAATACTTACAGAATGAGCAACAAACCAACATACAGCAAAAATGCGTTAAAATTTAAGCGTTTTAACACCAAAAGTGGCACGGCAGCTACAGACCTATTCGAATACGAATTTAGAACTTCGGTAATTAAAAATCCAGCAGGCGACGATGTATTCAGAATGGAAAACGTGGAAGTACCTAAAGATTGGTCTCAGGTAGCTACGGATATTCTGGCTCAAAAATACTTTAGAAAAGCAGGTGTTCCACAGGCAGACGGAACGACTAGTTCTGAAACCTCTGTGAAACAAGTAGCACACAGATTGGCAGATTGCTGGAAAACATGGGGCGAAAACTATGGTTACTTTGCATCTAAAAATGATGCCCAAATTTTTTACGATGAGTTAGTTTACAGTATTCTCGGCCAAATGGCAGCACCTAATAGTCCTCAATGGTTTAATACAGGACTTCATAATTCATATGGCATCACAGGTAAACCGCAAGGACATTATTTTGCAGATCATGAAACAGGTGAAGTGCAAAGATCTACCTCAGCTTACGAGAGACCTCAGCCGCACGCTTGTTTTATCTTGTCTGTGGATGATGATTTAGTAAATGAAGGTGGCATCATGGACCTATGGGTACGTGAAGCGAGAATTTTTAAATACGGATCTGGTGTAGGAACCAACTTCTCATCTATCAGAGGTGCTAGTGAAAAATTAAGTGGCGGAGGAAGTTCTTCTGGACTTATGAGTTTCTTAAAAATTGGTGACAGAGCAGCTGGTGCTATCAAGTCAGGTGGAACTACGCGTAGAGCTGCCAAAATGGTATGCCTTGATTTAGATCACCCTGAGATCTTATCTTTCATCAACTGGAAAAAAGACGAAGAGAAAAAAGTTAAGGCACTTATAGATGCAGGATACGATTCTGGTTATGAAGGAGAGGCTTACGCTACGGTTTCTGGCCAAAACTCTAATAACTCTGTACGTATACCTAACAAATTTTTTGAAGCGCTTAAAAACGACGGTGAGTGGGAATTGATTTCTAGAACAAGTGGTAAGCCTATTAGCACTGTTTCTGCACGCAAAGTGTGGGATGATATTTCTTTTGCAGCTTGGGCATGTGCTGACCCAGGGGTTCAATACGATACAACCATCAATGAGTGGCATACATGTCCAGAAGGAGGTAGAATAAATGCATCAAACCCTTGTTCGGAATACATGTTCTTGGATAACACAGCGTGTAATCTTGCGTCGCTCAATCTTAGAAAATATTTCAACGAAGAGACGAAGGAATTTGACGTAGAGGCTATAGAGTATGCATCTAGACTGTGGACGGTAGTTTTAGAGATTTCTGTACTTATGGCTCAGTTCCCAAGCGAAGAAGTTGCTAAACTTTCTTACCAATACAGAACGTTAGGTCTTGGATATGCCAATCTAGGTTCAGTACTTATGGTTAGTGGTATTCCTTACGATAGTAAAGAAGCATTCGCAATGTGTGGTGCGGTTACAGCTATCATGACGGGCGTGTCGTACGCTACTTCAGCAGAAATGGCGAGCTTCATGGGAGCGTTTGATCAATACGAGAAGAATAAAGAGCATATGTTACGTGTGATGAGAAATCACCGATATGCTGCCTATAATCTTGATGAGTATGATGGATTAAGCATCAAACCTGTAGGAATTGATCCTGCTTATTGTCCAGAATACTTGCTTACTCCAGCTACTAACGCTTGGGATAAGGCAGTGCAATGGGGAGAGAAATATGGATATAGAAATGCACAAACTACCGTTATAGCGCCAACTGGAACAATTGGTCTGGTTATGGATTGTGATACAACAGGTATTGAGCCAGATTTCGCCTTGGTTAAGTTTAAGAAACTTTCAGGTGGTGGCTACTTCAAAATTGTAAATCAATCAGTTCCTATGGCATTAGAGACATTAGGATATTCTCCAGATGAGGTAATTGCTATTGTAAATTATGCAAAAGGACATGGAACATTGGTAAATGCACCAGCGATAAATCATGAAATACTATTAGAGAAAGGATTTACAGCAGGCGATTTAGCTAAGATCGAAAGCGGATTACCTTCAGCCTTCGAAATTAGTTTTGCATTCAACCATTGGGTACTTGGTGAAGAGGCAATGAACCGTTTAGGATTTGTTGCAGAGCAATATGAAACTGACGGATTTAATCTATTGAGAGCTCTTGGTTTTACGAAGAAAGACATCTCATTAGCCAACGATTACGTTTGCGGTACCATGACTGTGGAGGGAGCACCTTTACTTAAGGACGAGCATTTAAGCGTGTTTGATTGTGCTAACAAGTGTGGTGAAAAAGGAGAAAGGTTCATACATGCGCATGGTCACATCAAAATGATGGCAGCAGCTCAACCTTTCTTGTCAGGTGCTATTTCTAAAACTATAAATTTACCAAACGAAGCTACAGAAGAAGACATTAAGTCTTGTTATCAAATGAGCTGGGAACTAGGTACTAAAGCAAATGCACTATACAGAGATGGCTCTAAGCTTTCTCAACCGCTTAGCAACAAGTCGGATGTTGAAGACAAAGAAGACGATACGATTTCTGCTGTAGAAAACGCAGTGGGTAACGCTGGTTTCTTAAATATCGATCAACTAACGCAAGAACAAGTATTAGAGGCAGCCCAAAAAATCCTAGATAATTCGAAGAGCACTGAGTTTATGCGTCAGTTATCTAGCATAGTTGAACGTAAAAGACTTCCTTGGAAACGAAGAGGATTTACCCAAAAAGCGAAGATTGGAGGTCAAACTCTATTTGTAAGAACGGGGGAATACAACGACGGAACCTTAGGTGAGATCTTTATCGATATGCACAGAGAAGGAGCAACCTTCCGATCATTAATGAATTGTTTCTCTATTGCTGTATCAATTGGATTGCAATATGGTGTGCCTTTAGAAGAGTATGTAAGTAAATTTACATTTACCCGTTTTGAGCCAAGTGGAATGGTAGAAGGTCATCCAAATATCAAAAACTCGACATCTATCATTGATTATATTTTCAGACTTCTAGGTTTTGAATATTTAAATAGAACAGATTTAGTTCATATTAAACCAACCAAAGAAGAAGCTCAAGCTAGATTAGACATTAATACTGCACGCAAAGAGGAAGAAGGTGGCAATTCTATAGCCTCTGCCGTAGCGGTAAGCTTAGAGCCCCTTTTAGAGGTTAAAGAGTCTGCGGTTGCAGCAAGAGCAACCTTTCAAACAGCTGCAAAAACATCAGGTGATGCGCTACCTTGTACCAATTGTGGTAGTTTAGCCTTAGTTAGAAATGGTACGTGCCATTTATGTACTAATTGTGGTACTACGACTGGTTGTAGCTAGTATTCAACTCATTCAATGTAAAAAAGACCTCAGAAATGAGGTCTTTTTTAGTTAAACATTATTTTTAGTTAAACATGTGGACAAGTTGTGAAATGTCAAAAAAAGTGTTTTATTTTGTCAACTCAAATAATAAAATGCCTGTTGCTTTTGCTGAAATAATGAATCACTTGTCTGAAGACAATGAATTGTTGAATTACAACAATGTTCCTTATACAGGTATTATTAGTAAGAATCTTGTTGGGGCTGTATCGGAAAATCAATATTTAAACGGTAGAAAACACGGCATTCAAAAACTGTATTTTCCTTGTGGACAACTCAAGGAAGCCGTCATGTATACAAATGGTCTTGCTAACGGTAGATTTATATCCTACTATGAAGATGGTTCAAAACGAATGAATGCAACGTATTCTTTTGGAGAATTTGACGGACTATTGGAAGTATGGTCTCAATGCGGCAGGCTGCGAGAAAGAAAAACATACTACCACGGAAAACTTATAGCGTGTAGAGCCTAATCTTAACGATTCAGGTATTCCTTTACTGCAACTTCTAGATTGGAGTACCAATCATCACCGAACTTCCTCACAAGAGCGCTTTTTGCAAACTGATATACTTTTACATCATCTTCCTTGCCCTTTGTGCAAGCATCTGCACAAATACTCCAACGGTGATAATTTAAAGCGTAAAACTCGCTGTATTTAGCTACTCTAATGGGATATAAATGACAACTAATGGGTTTTGGAAAACCAAAATCGTGTTTTTTATTGGCAATTTCGATGGCGCAGTTTAAAATTCCGTCTTTGCGTACCACAAATACACACTCTTTATTCTCTTTGCACGTGGTAACGTCCATCATGTCAGAAGGATCCTTTTCAGCGAATCCATCTTTTGCAAGAAGTGCCAATCCCTCTTCATCCATTTCGGTTTTTATAGTCTCGATGTGAGAGGCTATGACGTCAATTTCTTCAGGATCTAATGGAGCTCCTGCGTCACCCTCTATACAACACACACCTTTGCAAGCGAGTACATTACATGCAAAAGAACGCTCTACAACATCTTCTGAGATAAGACAATTGTCAACTTTTATCATATGGAGTTTTCTAGGTAATCTTTGAAGCCATTCTGCTCTAATTTTGCTGCTTTTTCAAGCACTTGTTTTTCCATGGTTTCGGTATACTTGGCAAGTCTAACGATGATGTCGCTATTAGACGTCGCTAATATCTTTGCTGCAAATAAGCCAGCATTTTTAGCGCCATTTATAGCCATAGTTGCTACGGGAATCCCGGGAGGCATTTGTACTATGGAGTATAAAGAATCTAGGCCACTCATGTTGCTAGATTTGATGGGTACTCCAATAACAGGCAATGATGTGATAGAAGCCACCATGCCAGGTAAGTGAGCGGCTCCACCTGCTCCAGCTATTATGCATTTATATCCCTTGCTATGCGCTTCTTTAGCACACGCGAACATTCTGTCGGGAGTTCGGTGAGCAGATACTACCGTTAAATCAAAGTCAATGCTCAATGATTCTAACACTTTTGCTGCTTCTGCCATTTCTGGCAAATCAGAGTCAGAACCCATTATTATTAATACTTCAGCCATAGCGCAAAGGTAAGACCTTCTGTTCTTTCACCATAACACAATATTTATTTTACATTAAATGCAAAATGTGTCGAATTTAAATAAACTTCTCTAGGATTATGCTTATACTATGTTAAGTAATGCTTTCACCTTCTCCATCTTACTCACCACTTCTGCTCGTGTATTTGCCAGTACCGTAAAGTGTCCCAGTTTTCGGTCTGGCGATGTAGTCGTTTTGCCATACACGTGTATGTAGACTCCTTCTATAGCGAGTACTTGGTCTAGGTTAGCTAGTTGGTAGGCTCCATTTACGTCTTGTGGTCCTACTATATTGCACGTAGCTGCCGGCTTTACTAGAGCGGTGCTACCGAGCGGTTGCCCGAGCAAGATCCTGTTGAGCTGCTCATACTGTGAGGTAAAAGAGCTTTCTATGGTGTGGTGTCCACTGTTGTGCGGGCGTGGTGCTATTTCATTCACATATACTTCGCCATTAGCTTCTACAAAGAGCTCTACGGCAAATAGTCCGGGACTGTCAAATCCTTTTACCGCTTGTAGAGCAATAGACTCACACGCTGCGTTGGTTTCTTCACTCAGGCTGCTGGGTGCTATGAGGTAGTCCATTAGGTTACTTCGTGGGTCAAAAACCATCTCACAAGGCGGGTACGTAGAGGTACTTTTGTCTTGTGCTACCGCTACTATCACCGATATTTCTGTTGCATTGTTGGCTAGTTTCTCTATCACATAGCCATGCTCACTTTTCAGGCTTTCGTCTTGTGCGGCTAGAAGTGTAGCAAATTTTTCTTTGGTAAGCAATTGCACCCCTTTGCCATCATAGCCACCTTTTCGGTGTTTAAGTACAAAATTATCTTCTGGCCAAGCAGCTACTTTATCAGCTAGGTTTTCTATGGTAGCAAGGGAAAAGTCTAGCGTAGCCACACCATTATCGGCATAGTATTCCTTTTGTAGTCCTTTGTCTTGTATGATAGTAAGCACCGACGGTTTTGGAATTACAGGAATTCCAGATTTTTCAAGGGCGAGAAGAGCTTCAACGTTCACGTGTTCAATTTCGTAGGTAACAACGTCGCTTAAGCTGCCTAACTCTTTAATTTTAATTTCATTTTGAAGGGAGCCAATCACCTGGTTTTTACACACTAAAGATGCAGGGCATTCATAGTTGGTTTCTAAAAATACGTAAGAAGTATTCGTTGGAGAGCCTGCTTCAAATAACATTTTACCCAGTTGTCCGCCACCTAAAACGCCGATTGTTTTTCCCATATTAAGATTTGATAAGCGCAAATGTCAAAAATTAATTGGACTACGCTTATTATCTATCTAAATTTGTTGTGAAAATAGCGCATTTTAGCATAAAAAATCATGGCAAGAGTAGTAGTAGGATTATCAGGCGGGGTAGATTCATCGGTAGCTGCTTATTTATTGCAACAACAAGGTCATGAAGTAATAGGTATCTTTATGAAAAACTGGCACGATACCGATGTTACCATAAGTGACGAGTGCCCGTGGGAAGAAGATAGTAAAGATGCACTTTTGGTGGCAGACAAACTGGGAATACCTTTTCATACCGTAGATTTGAGCGAAGAATATTACGAGCGTATAGTGTCGTATATGTTCAAAGAATACAAGAGTGGCCGCACGCCAAACCCAGACGTACTCTGTAATAGAGAGATTAAATTTGACAGTTTTTTGAAGCACGCTGTAAAATTGGGTGCCGAATATGTGGCAACGGGTCATTACTGTAGAAAGGCTGAGAGCGATACGGGGTATGAGTTACTCGCGGGCAAGGATGACAATAAAGATCAAAGCTATTTCCTATGCCAAATAAATCAGGAACAATTGTCAAAAGCATTGTTTCCTATTGGAGAATTGGAAAAAAGTGAGGTACGCCGCATCGCCAAAGAACAAGATTTAATAACTGCGGAAAAACGGGATAGTCAAGGACTTTGTTTCATAGGAAAAGTAAAATTACCTGATTTTTTGAAACAGCAACTTAACGAAAAGAAAGGAAATGTGATTGAAATAGCCAGAGACTGGACCGGTTTTAAGAATGAGTTAAAACCCATAGAAGAATTTCACTTTTCAGAAACGGATGGTAAAAAAATAGGGGAGCATAATGGCGCACATTTTTACACCATTGGTCAGCGAAAAGGATTGAACATAGGCGGCCACGTTAATCCGTTATTTATTATTCAAATTAATACAGAAACGAATACGGTTTATGTGGGTGAAGGAGAAGACCATAAAGGTTTGCACAGACCTGGGCTACTCATAAAAAACGAGGATATTCATTGGCTGAAAAAAGTAGACGAGCTTACCATAGGCGAGTCGAAAAGATATGAGATACGTATTCGATATCGTCAACCACTGTCTGGAGCCACACTTATCAAAACAGAAAATGGCTTAGAGATGCATTTTGATGCACTAAAGTCTGCTGTGGCCAAAGGACAGTTTGCAGCGTGGTATGATGGAGATGTACTGGTAGGTAGCGGGGTGATTAGTTAAGAACTAAAAAAGGGGACTGGATTTTTTGAAAAACTTCAAAAAATGATAGGATTTGGCCTCCGTTTCGTCACGAACTTCCAACGTTCTTTCCGCCGAGGCAGACGTCATTACCGACAAGTCTGGAATTTAAGGCCTGTTCTTATACGCATTGGTTGAGCCGGAAATGTAATCGGTGTAAATTTTTCAATTAATAACCAGTCCCTTACTTCAAAGGAACATTATTATTGTCAGATTTGTTTTATAAACTTGCAACAATTTGAATCCAAATTGATAAGTATAATTATGCCAGTAAAAAATGCTGGTACATACCTAAAACCTTGCCTTGATTCTATCTTAGCTCAGACCTATACGAACTGGGAATTGATTGCGGTAAATGACGGAAGCACGGATGGTTCTGCAGAAGTCCTTTCTAAATACGCTAATGAAAATAGCAATATTCACGTAGTAGATAGTGAGGGAAAAGGTATAGTAGCTGCCTTACGTAATGGGTATGGCTTATCTAGCGGAGAGTGGATACATAGAATGGATTCCGATGATTTAATGCCTGCTGAAAAATTACAATTATTAATAAATAGAGCAACCTTGGGAACTGTTGTCACGGGGAAGGTTTCTTATTTCTGCGATGAGTATGCCATAGGTGAAGGTTTTCTGAAGTACGCCGACTGGTTGAATGAAATCATGGAGAGTGGAGATTTTTGGAGAGATGTATATAAAGAGTGTCCTATACCTTCTTCTGCATGGTTAATGCACCGATCAGATTTTGAGAGAATTGGAGGTTTTGAATCGGACTTAATGCCCGAAGATTACGATTTGAGTTTCCGTATTATGGAATACAATCTCAAGGTGGTCCGGGTGCGACACATAGTGCATCATTGGAGGGATAGCGCTAGACGTACATCCAGAAATGAAAAGCACTATTTTCCCATAGCTTACATTCCTCTGAAAGTGCATTACTTTCTAAAAATAGCGCACGATTCTTCTAAATGTTTAGTGCTTTTGGGTGCAGGGATAAAAGGAAAGAAAATGGCAAAAGAGCTTTTGGAAAAAGAAATATCTTTTAAATGGTATACCAATAATCCAAATAAAGTAGGACACGATATTTACGGTATAAAATTAGAGGATGAACAACAAATAGATTTTGACAGTATCCAGTTGATTCTAGCTATCTCGTCACCTGAAGATCAGTTGGTTATACGAAATAGACTTAACGAATTACAAAAAATAAACAACCAGGATTATTACTGGTTGTTTTAGGAAATGCCTTACTCTACTTCTTCGTAATCTACATACTCGCCACCATGCTTATCGTTTTTCTTAGTGGTTTTTTGAGAATTATTAACCGTAGTTTGTTGTTTTTGTGAATCGTTTTGTCGCACAACGTTAGAAATGCGAGAAATTCTTTTCACCACCCAATATATAATTAATCCTAGAAAAAGATACTTCACTATCTACTCAAATACATTGATTTTTGCTTGTATAACTCTCTAAATGCAGCGTCTTTCGTGTCTTTTACAAAAAGGATGGCTTCACCTGTAGATTTCATCTCTGGCCCTAGTTCTTTATTTACATTTGGGAATTTGTTAAAGGAGAATACGGGCTGTTTAATTGCATAACCAACAAGATTAGGTTTTACATCGAAATCTTTGAGTTTCACATCACCAATCATAATTTTAGTTGCTATATTGACATACGGAACCTTATGTGCTTTGCAAATAAACGGTACTGTTCTGCTTGCTCTTGGGTTTGCTTCTATCACATATACTTCTTCATCTTTTACGGCAAATTGTATGTTTAGTAAACCCCTCACATCCATTGCAAAAGCGATTTTTCTGGTGTATTCTTCCATTTTAGCTTGTACATTGGCTGATAAGCTAAACGGTGGCAATACCGCTGAAGAATCTCCTGAGTGAATTCCGGCTGGCTCAATATGCTCCATCATGCCAATCATTAAAACGTCGTCACCGTCACATATACTGTCACTTTCAGATTCTTCTGCTCGGTCGAGGAAGTGATCTATGAGAACTTTATTGCCGGGCAAATCTCCCAAAAGATCGATAACTGCTTTTTGTAAATCTTCGTCATTAATAACTATTTTCATTCCTTGTCCACCCAAAACATAGCTTGGACGCACTAAAACAGGATAACCTACCTCATGGGCTACTTGTACTGCTTCATAAGCGTTAGTGGCAACACCAAATCTTGGATAAGGAATATTTAAGTCTTTTAATAAGTTAGAGAAAGATCCTCGGTCTTCGGCCAAATCCATGTTTTCGAAAGAAGTGCCGATAATACGTACGCCGTGATCTCTCATGCGTTCACTTAGTTTAAGTGCCGTTTGTCCGCCAAGTTGCACAATAACGCCAACAGGTTTCTCCAATTGAATGATATCCCAGAGATGCTCCCAGAAAATAGGTTCAAAGTATAATTTATCGGCCGTATTAAAGTCTGTACTTACAGTTTCAGGGTTACAATTTACCATTATGGCTTCGTAGCCCAATTCTTGAGCGGCTTTAATTCCGTGCACGCAACTGTAGTCAAATTCGATACCTTGTCCAATTCTGTTAGGCCCAGAACCAATTACGATAATTTTCTTTTTATCGGATATCTTGCTTTCGCATTCTCCATCAAAAGTGGAATACATGTAGTTGGTTGGCGAGCTAAACTCGGCAGAACATGTATCCACCATTTTATATACCCTGTGTATGCCAAGAGCAGTTCGTTTGGCGTGAACGTCCATGTCGGTAATGCCTCCGCCTAGTAAATGTGCAATTTGAGCATCTGCAAATCCTTTTTGCTTCGCAAGACGCAATACATCTGCATCAATATTATCAAGGGTATATTTTTTTATTTCACGATCCATTTTGACCAGTTCGTAGATTTGCTCCAAGAACCAACGGTCTATTTTCGTAATTTTTTGAATACTGGTAATAGGCACTCCAAGCGCCATCGCATCTTTTATATGGAAGACCCTGTCCCAGCTTGGATTTTCAAGACTGTGTAATATTTGATCGAGATTTTTTAGCTCGTATCCGTCAGAACCCAAACCTAATCGTTTGATTTCTAGGGATTGACATGCTTTTTGTAAAGCCTCCTGAAAGCTTCTACCTATACTCATTACTTCGCCAACGGACTTCATTTGTAAGCCTAGCGTGGTGTCCGCACCTTTAAATTTAGCAAAATCCCAACGTGGTATTTTAACGATGGTGTAGTCTATACTTGGCTCGAAGAATGCTGATGTTGTTTTGGTAACCGGGTTTTTTAATTCGTCTAGGTAATAACCTAAAGCTAGTTTAGACGCAATTTTGGCAATAGGATAACCGGTTGCTTTGGAAGCGAGCGCAGAGCTTCTAGAAACGCGCGGGTTAATTTCAATGGCGATTATGTCTTCGTTTTCTGGGTTTACTGAGAACTGTACGTTACAGCCGCCGGCAAAAGTCCCTAAGTTTCGCATCATGTCAAATGCCATATCGCGCATTTGCTGAAAACAGGTATCGCTTAAGGTAAGGGCTGGTGCGACAGTAATACTCTCGCCAGTATGTATGCCCATTGGATCAAAGTTTTCGATGGTACAGATTACTGCGATGTTGTTATTTCCATCACGTAATAATTCTAATTCGTATTCCTTCCAACCTAAAACGGCTTGCTCTACGAGTACTTCATGAGTAGGAGAAGCTTCTAATCCTCGTTTTACCGCTTCATCAAATTCGTCTTTAGTGTGCACAAAACCGCCACCATAACCACCCATAGTGAAAGATGGACGTATTACCAAAGGATAACCGATAGTTTGGGCAACTTCTTTCGCTTCAAGATAGGAGTTTGCTATTCTTGAAGTCGCTATGGGAATACCAAGGTCAATCATAAACGAGCGAAAAAGATCACGATTTTCTGTTTTCTCGATAGCCGCAATATCGACTCCAATTATTTTTACATCGTGCTTATCCCATAGTCCGATTTCATCCGCTTCGATAGCTAGGTTTAACGCTGTTTGACCTCCCATGGTTGGCAACACATGTGTAATAGAGGGTTGTTCTATAAGTATTTGTTCGATGCTTTCTATGGTCATGGGAAGCAAGTAAATATGCTCGGCCATAGAAGGATCTGTCATTATCGTCGCGGGATTCGAGTTGATAAGTGAAACTTCTATTCCTTCTTCTCTCAAACTTTGAGCTGCTTGGCTGCCGCTGTAATCAAATTCACATGCTTGTCCGATGATGATGGGTCCACTACCGATGATTAGGACGTGTTTTATACTGGAGTCTTTAGGCATACGTTCTTAAAATTGGGCAAAGTTATATTATAAAAACAGTGCAGCAAGAGATGTGGAAAAGGTGGGAGAATGGAGTTGCGAATTATTTCAACGGAATAGGTTCGTGTGAATGAGTTCGTGTCTTCACAAACCCCTTCAAGCAATGCAGTGGCAAAAACTTCTTCTTCACTCAACAACTCGCTGAGAATTTTTCTGGTGTTATGAATGAGTGCGTGAAGACACGAACCTATTCGAAGGTGCGAATGGCAAGGTCAAAAATACGTAACTTGGTTTCAAGGTTAGCTAAGCCCTGTACGAAGCTAAAAATATAGACAAGTATCGAGCAGAAATTTATTTGCTGTAACTGTTTTAAATTTGAGTTTGACTTTTGATCTTGCGTTCGATTAGATCAACTCTTCTTCTTCAAAATAATTGATTATATGGTGCCTCAGATACATTTCTTGTTCCAATAAATCTTGATTTGGAAGCTTCTCTTTGAGTTCCCATACTGGCCAGTCATTGCTGTCTACACCCTTAAGGTCATAATGTCCGGAGGTGCTTAAAACTCTGCATGTTGCTATGTGCATGAGTTTTACCTTTTCTTCTTTTTTAAATTCGATTTGGGGTTTTCCAAGTTCTCGTAATCCTATGACATATAATATGGCACTTAAATCAGGGGTTTTATCAAACTTTTTTTCAAATAGCTCTCTGATTTTAAACCATTTTTCTTTGACTGTTTCTTCTTTTATGTTGTTCATATTGTTCTTAAACCGGCACTTTTTTAGTAAATATTTATGCGTAAATCAGCATATTCGTCGTCAAACATAATTCAATACGTGGAGTTTCCATTTTTCTTTTGACTTTGTGTTTGATATTGCTTTGATATTGCTTTGCTTTGTCCTTATGCTAACACTCATGCAAAGATTACTCATGGAGGCCAAAAACCGAGGAGTTTTCTTAAAAGTTAACATTGAACAAGGTGAGGCTATTCAGAGAAAGACACTGAATAAGCTCTTGGTAAAAGCACAAGACACCAAATTTGGAGTAAAACATAATTTTAAGGAGCTGGTTGATTCATCTACCCTATTATCAGATTACAGGGAAAGTGCCACCATGGGAGACTATCTTAATATGCTACCCTGGTGGACTAGAGCTCGTATGGGTGAGGAAAATGTAACTTGGCCAAAGCCTATTGTAAATTATGCAGTAAGCTCTGGGACTTCTGATGGAAGTAGCAAGTATATTCCAGTCAGCGATGACATGCTGAAACATATTCGTCGCGCTAGTTTACGACAAGTATTGAGCATTATACAAACAGACGTACCCAAAGATCATATCGCTAAACAATGGCTTATGATAGGCGGAAGTACCGAACTGGAGTATAACGGAATGTATTATTCAGGTGATTTAAGTGGAATTACAACCGGGTCTGTGCCTATTTTATTTCAGCGGTTGTCTAAACCAGGAATTCATATTCGAAAAGAAAAAAATTGGACAGAAAAAATTGAGAAAATCACCCTAGAAGCAAAAGATTGGGATGTGGGAATGGTAGCTGGCGTTCCGGCTTGGATAAAGCTATTGATGGAGAGTATAATTGACAAGTATAATCTCGACAATATACACGATATCTGGCCACATTTTGAAGCGTATATACACGGCGGGGTTGCGCTTACGCCTTACAAAAAAGCACTGGATGGACTAATGGGAAGACCCATAAAATACTTCGAAACCTATTTGGCTTCTGAAGGATTTATTGCTTATCAAACTAGATTAGACAATGATGGCGGAATGCGCCTCTTAATGCGTAATGGCATATACTATGAGTTTGTACCCTTCGATCGCTATAATTTTTCAGAAAGCGGTGAATTATTGCCAGAGGCAAAAGCCATTACACTCTCACAAGTGAATGATAAGGATGAGTACGCGCTTATAATATCAACATGCAGCGGTACTTGGCGATATTTGATTGGTGATACGATTAGATTTACCAACCTAGACAGGTGCGAGATCATGATTACAGGTAGAACTAAACACTTTTTATCATTGTGCGGTGAGCATTTATCGGTAGATAATATGAATAAGGCTATTGAACTGGTTGCCAATGAATACGATGTAAGTTTTGAAGAGTTTACGGTATGTGGCATTCCGTATGAAGGTTTTTTTGCCCATGAATGGTTTATCTCTTGTGATGATGATCGCCTGATAGGCAAGGAGAATGAGATACGTGACAAATTAGATATGACGCTTAAAGTACTTAATGATGATTATAGAGTAGAGCGTTCAGCAGCACTTACGGGTGTAATGGTTAACTTACTTCCTACGCAGAAATTTTATGATTGGATGGCTGCTAACGGTAGAGTGGGGTCTCAAACTAAATTCCCCAGAGTGTTAAAGAAAGAACTCTTAGAAAGCTGGAAAAACTTCTTGAGCTCTAGTAACTAGCGCGGGACGATTAAACAAATTCATAGTTGCCAAATTTCTCGCTTACCTCATCAAGAATAGCAAGAATTTCTTTAGGATCCATCGTAGAAACAAGCCTAGTTCTATAATCTTTAAAATGCGCTATACCTCTAAAATAGTTGGTGTAGTGTCGTCGCATTTCCACAATCCCTAATACATCACCTTTCCATTTCATTCCAAATTCGAAATGACGCTTACACACGTCTACCCTATCTTCAATAGTAGGTGGAGCAAGATACTCTCCTGTTGCTAAATAGTGTTTGATCTCATTAAAAATCCAAGGATATCCGATAGCTGCACGTCCTATCATTATGCCGTCAACCTTGTAACGCTCTTTGTAAAGCTTAGCTTTTTCGGGACTATCTATATCGCCATTACCAAAAATAGGTATGTGTACTCTAGGATTTTCTTTAATCTTACCTATAAGTGTCCAGTCTGCATCACCTTTATACATTTGCTTGCGGGTACGACCGTGTATACTTAGACCCTTTATGCCTACATCTTGTAAGCGCTCGGCTACTTCTTCTATATACTTGGTATCATCATCCCAACCTAATCGCGTTTTTACCGTAACAGGTAGAGATGTACTTTTTACTATTTCGGCGGTCATAGCTACCATTTTTGGGATGTCTTGCAAAATACCTGCACCGGCACCTTTACACGCTACTTTTTTTACAGGACAACCATAGTTAATGTCAATAATATCTGGATGGGCGGCAGCAGTTATCTCAGTAGCTTCCCGCATAGATTCTATATCACTACCAAAAATTTGAATTCCAATAGGTCTTTCGTACTCAAATATGTCGAGTTTTTGACGGCTTTTAACAGCATCACGAATTAGTCCTTCAGAGGAAATAAACTCTGTATACATTAAGTCTGCACCGTGTTGCTTGCAAACCGCACGAAAAGGAGGATCACTCACATCCTCCATTGGAGCGAGAAGTAAGGGAAAGTCTCCGATTTCTATATTGCCTATTTTCACCATATTTGCCCGAATTAATAGAATGGACGATTTACAAAGTGGCAAAGATACGGAAACAAGCCATGCAAGACCTGATAGAATGCAAGCCGTTCTTCATTTTGTTATTGGTTTTTTATTTTTTATAGGCTGCGTTATGCTATTAGGTGGCATTGCGGTGGCATTGCTGTCCCTTTATTACTATGGCGATGCGAGTGGTTTAAAAGATAGCGAAGCGCTGATGAGCAAGCTTTATCCTCAAAATCTTCTATTAAAGATTTTTTTATTTGTTTCATCATCCTTACCACTTCTGGCTGCAGCTTTTATATCACTTCGATTTATCAAAGCGTCTTCACGCGATTTTTTATTGTTGCACGCTCCTATTAGTAAAAAATGGTTTCTGTATTCGCTCCTTTTTGTCTTGGTAAGTATGCCATTAATGAGTTCGTTACTCGAACTCAATATGGCGATAGACTTAAGTAAATGGCCAGATCTAAAGAATTGGATAGATACTCAAGATAGTGCTAGTAACCAGACATATGAAGCAATGGTGGGAAATCGAGGATTTTTTTCGTTCATAACTAGTCTAGTATTTATGGCACTTATTCCTGCAATAGCGGAAGAGATTTTCTTTAGGGGGTTTTTAATGAATATTTTCAACGGCATATTCAAAAATATGCACGTGTCTATTTTAGTTACGGCACTTCTTTTCAGTGTGATACATTTTCAGCTACTAAAGGTGATTCCAATGTTCTTCTTGGCCACGGTTTTCGGATATGCGGTGTACTGGACTGGCTCTTTGTGGGCTTCCATAATTGCACACTTTGTAAACAACGCAATAGCGGTTATTATGCTGTACTTTTACGCAGAGGGGGATTACGGAAAAGTGTTGGAACAAGGAGAATCCTTACCTTTGACAGCAACTGTGCTCATGGCCGTTATCGTTGTGACCATCTTCGTCTATATTCAAAAAAACAGCAACACTAAAACACAGAATTTTTATGTCTAACTTAAGTTTACGAATAATATTTGGCAGCATCTATGTCGCACTTATGGTGGGCGGTGCAGTTCTTGGTATTCCCTATTTTGGCTTGCTTATGGCGCTTATTGCCTTTCTATCATTGCATGAAATGAGTGTACTTGCCAAAAAAGAAAGTGCACAGCACTTATGGTTAAATCCAATGTTGTTTACCGGTGTTATTTTGTACATAAACTTTCTAGACGCAAAGGAAATTCAATTAAATCACTTTATAGCTGCCTGGATACTACAGATGATATGTTTGTACTTTTCGTACATGGATTTAAAAAATAATTTCATTCTAAATTACATTTCAACTTCATTGTATTTATGGCTACCTATTGGGTTATTGGCAATGTGGTTTAATCAAAATTCTTCCACAAGTACAGAATATGTTTTGTTTTATTTAATAGCTATCTGGCTTTATGATTCTATGGCATATGTCGTAGGAAAATGGCTAGGAAAAACACCTATATTCCCGAAGGTTTCTCCTAAAAAAACTATAGAAGGAACGCTGGGAGGAACTATTGTTACTGTACTGATAATGAGCGTTTTAAATGCCTATTGGTTTCAACTAGAAGCGTCTGTATACCTGCTAACGATAGTGATTATTTTCTTTGCTACCTTCGGTGATTTCGTTGAGTCCTATATGAAGAGAAAGTTAGGTATTAAAGATAGCGGCACACTTATACCAGGGCACGGTGGGATATTGGATAGACTGGATTCGGTATATTTATCGGCATTGCCGTTTATCATTATCCTAATATTACTGCGTTAAAAAAGTTAGTAAAGTTAGATTTGACAAAGTTTAGAATAAATACATTTGCCGAAGTAGTAATACCATAAATTAAAAACATAAATGAGTTTAAAATTCAAAGAACCAGCTCCTATTACGGATCACTTGAATCCATTGGAGTCTATGATGCAAAGATTTGACGAGGCCGCAGATATTTTAGGTCTAGATGAGTCTACTTATAATGCGCTAAAATCGCCAGAAAAAGCAGTCATTGTGAGTCTTCCAGTAACCATGGATGATGGAAAAATTAAAGTATTTCAAGGTTACAGAGTAGTACACTCTTCTAAATTAGGCCCAAGTAAGGGTGGCATTCGCTATTCTATGGGAGTAAATTTGGATGAGGTTAAAGCATTGGCAGCTTGGATGACTTGGAAATGTGCGGTTGTAGGTATTCCTTATGGTGGTGGTAAAGGTGGTATTCAATGTGACCCTAGAACCATGTCTGATGGCGAATTGGAAAGGTTAACCAGAGCATTTACTGGGGCGATGAGAGATGTTTTTGGACCAGAAAGAGATATCCCAGCGCCTGATATGGGAACAAACCCACAGACTATGGCTTGGATTATGGATGAGTATTCAAAGCTTGTTGGACAAGCTTCTCCAGCAGTAGTAACCGGAAAACCATTGGTACTAGGAGGTTCTTTGGGTAGAGTAGAGGCCACTGGTAGAGGTGTAATGGTATCTACGCGTAGTGCCATGGCAAAACTTAAAATGACGCCAACACAGTGCACTTGTGCGGTTCAAGGATTCGGAAATGTAGGTAGTATTTCTGCAAAGCTTATTGAACAACAAGGGGTAACTATTGTAGCAATATCAGACGTAAGTGGTGCGTATTATAATCCTGATGGATTAAACATAGAAGAAGCCATTGAGTATGTAACCAAGAACAAAAGTTTAGAGGGTTACAAGGGTGGCAATATGATTACAAACGAAGAATTGCTCGAATTAGATGTTGATATTCTTGTGCCTGCTGCGCTTGAAGATCAAATTACAGAGGAAAATGCGGGTAGAATAAAAGCGAAATTAATCGTAGAAGGTGCAAACGGACCTACGGCTTCTACAGCGGATAAAATATTAGATGAAAAAGGAATTTTAGTGGTTCCTGATATACTTGCTAATGCAGGGGGTGTTTCTGTATCCTATTTTGAATGGGTGCAAAACAGGTTAGGTTATTTCTGGACGGAAGAACGTGTTAACAGAAGAGCAGACCGCGTTATGAAGCTTGCTTTTGATAACGTATATAAAACGTCTAAGAAACACAAATGTAGCATGAGAACAGCAGCGTATGTAGTTGCTATCGAGAAGGTTGCAGACACTCTAAAATTAAGAGGTATATTTTAATGAAGTTACATAGAGAAGGGTACAAAATAATTTTAATCTCCACGTTATTGTTCGCGGGGATACTTTTTGGTTTGTCTGAACTGGACGCTGCACAATGGCTGATAGGATTATTGGGTATTCCTCTTTTAGTACTTTATGTGCTTATTATTCGATTTTTTCGCGATCCAGCTCGTTACGCCAATAAAACAATAAATGGCGTAACGAGTCCTTGCGATGGCAAGGTGGTAGTTATAGAAGAGGTAGAGGAAACAGAGTATTTTAAGGATAAACGAATACAAATTTCTGTGTTTATGTCTCCTTTAAATGTACACGTGAATAGGAATCCGATTTCGGGTGTAGTAAGTTACTTCAAATATCACCCTGGCAAATACTTGGTAGCTTGGCATCCTAAGTCAAGTACAGAGAACGAAAGAACTACCGCAGTTATAAAGTCTGATACGGGCACTGAAATACTATTTAGACAAATAGCCGGTGCGGTTGCTCGACGAATCAGATGGTACATTAAACCAGGAGACAAAGCCACCCAAGGAGAAGAAATGGGTTTTATTAAATTTGGCTCGCGCGTAGATATTTTTGTTCCTGTAGGAACAAAAATAAATGTGGAGATCAATCAAACGGTTACGGCAGCTGAAACGTTGTTAGCCACCTACACCTAAATCACTAATGAGTATTCACGAATACTTAGAAAAACATCTTCCTGCTTCAAAGGCGCGTGCTATTGTAGATTATCTACAGGAGCATAAGTGCTTGCTAAAAATAACCAAACCCCGAAAAACCAAACGAGGGGATTTTAGGCAAAATGGTCGTGAGTTAAGTATATCTGTTAATCACGATGACAATTCATATCGTTTTTTGTTCACGCTGGTGCACGAAATTGCTCATCTTAAAACATTCCATCTGCACAGAAACAAGGTAAAACCACATGGTGAGGAATGGAAGTCTAATTTCAAAAATCTTTTTTATCATTTTCAAATGGAGGAAGAATTTGGAAAGGATGAAGCTGTTTTTAAAGTTGTGGCGTATGAATTAGAAAACCCCAAAGCGTGCAGTGGCGTAAATGTTACGCTAGAGAAAGCATTTAGTTTGTACGACGAAATGGAAGGATTGTATCTAGAAGAAGTTCAAGAAGGGCAATTATTCAATTTTAGAGAGCAAGTGTATCAAAAATTGGAGACAAGGAGGTCACGAGTGTTATGCTTAAATGTTGCTAATAATCGAAAATATACCATTAATAAGGCGGCGTTAGTGCGGTTAAGCTAAAAACGTAAAAAGTAAATTTTACAGGTAAACCGGGATTTAATGAAAATTAGGTGAATGAAAGACTTGCACTAACTTATGGTTCTTTACGACTAGGTATTGCATGAGCTTGAAGTACCGCTTTTTTACCTGCTTTAACGGCCGTTGATCCTTTGGTGGTCCACAATTCTTTTCGTGCTACTTTCAATGCTTCTGTGAGGTCTATGATGGGTGGCGGATAGTTTGTTTTTATCCCAAATAATTGCCTTTCCATATCAGTTACCTTCCAAGGTTCATGAATGTGAGTTGCCGGAAAATCTGCCAGTTCTGGCACCCATTTTTTGATAAATACGCCGTGGGGGTCATGATCTTTAGACTGCTTAATGGGGTTATAAATTCGAATGGAATTAATGCCAGTTACTGAGGCTTGCATCTGAAACTGAGGATAGTGAATTCCAGGCTCAAAATCGGTAAACTGTCGGGCCAAGTGTTCAATACCATCATCCCAATTTTGTAGCAATGCGTGGGTAAGAAAAGAAACCAATAGGGCGCGCATTCTAAAATTCAAATACCCTGTAGTACACACACATCGCATACAAGCATCCACTAATGGTATACCGGTATTACCCTTTTCCCATTGATAGATGTAGTCGGTGTTTCGTTCTCGGACATAGGAAGTATATGCTTTGTTCTGAGGTAAATACTCCATTTCGACCTCTTGCTCAAATTTTTGAATAAAATGACAATGCCACCGTAATCGGGATAAAAAAGCATTTAAATTCTTCTTATTCCCATTCGTTTTGGCCTGATATGCCGATTGGTACACGGTTCGGATACTGATATTCCCCCAGGCAATGTGAGCAGACAAACGGCTGCAAGAAGATCTGCTCTCTAGCGGTTTCGAAATCAAATACATGTATTGTTTTGATCGATGTTGAATGAAATCTTGAAGAACTGCTAAGGCGTGGGTTTCGCCACCACGTTGTATCTCCGGGTCGCTGCTCAGCTGTTTAAAGTATTCTGGCTGAAATTTATCCGTTTTCCATTGCACGGTTTTAAGCTGATGTACAGACGAATCTAGTTGTGGATCGTGCATAAAAGTGTACCATTCTTTTATCCAGTCTTTTCTGTTTTTTAATAACCGTATCACACCGTTTTGTTGAAATTCCACCCAACGTATAGATTTTGAATCTATCCATTTTTTTAAGGCTTTATCTATAGTGTAAGAAAAATTTAAACCAGTCTCTTGGTACGAATAGATGCACTGCACCTCAAAGATACTTGCAATCTCCTGCATGATCAAAATAGTATCTCCTTCTAATACCGAGAAATGAAGCTCGTGGCGTTTGAATTGTCTTGCCATGTCCTTAAGGCTATCTTTAACAAATTGCCAATGGCGCGCCGCGTAGTGTGGATTTTGAATATACTGCGGATCTAAAATGTACAATAGCAAAGTAGGGGTATTGCTGGAGGCTGCCATTTCAAGGGGTTTATGATCCAGCAATCGCAAATCTCTTTTAAACCAAACGATATTAATTTCTTCTTTGTGCAATGCTTAGAGTAAAACCGCTAGACCGTTGAGTTTGTTCACCTAAATCAAAACTAAACTAGTGTGGTATGAAACAAGTAAATTTCTTGAATTTGGCTCAATTCGGATGTTATAAGTACATTGCCCATAACGGTTTAGGCTAAATTGAGTTTTAATGCAGTTTAGTCTTTGTTGGCAACAGTTTTTTTAATTCATAAATATCAGTCCTTCTATCTTTAAGATTCCTAACACTACCAAATTGATTTAATTCACGTAGTAAATCAATGTCAACATCAGCAATTAATATCATTTCCGTATTGGTAGTAGCCTCTGCTTTTATTCCATTTGCAGGGAAGGCAAAATCACAGGGAGTAAAAACCATAGATTGAGCAAATTGAATATCCATATTATGCACTTTTGGCAAATTACCAACACTTCCTGTTATAGCCACATAACATTCGTTTTCTATTGCTCGTGCTTGCGCACAATGGCGAACTCTTGAATAACCATTTTGTGTGTCAGTTAAAAATGGAATAAATAAAATATCCATTCCCTCATTAGCCAAAATTCTACTTAATTCTGGAAATTCTGAATCATAACAGATCAAAATTCCAATCTTTCCGCAATCGGTGTCAAAAGTTCTTAAATCATTCCCCCCTTGCATTCCCCAGACTTTTGCTTCATCGGGTGTCACATGAAGTTTTTCGTAACGCTCAGTTGTTCCATCTCGCTTACATAAATAACCTACATTATAAAGTAAGTCGCCCACTAATTCGGGCATACTTCCCGTAATGATGTTGATGTTATATGAAATTGCTAATTCAGAAAATTTTTGTACAATTACTGAAGTATGTGTTGCTAATTCTCTAATTGCTTCTGATTCTGGCAGATGATTATTTTCCGCCATTAAAGGGGCATTAAAAAATTCTGGAAAGACTGCAAAATCTGATCTGTATCCAGAAACAGCATCAACAAAATACTCGGCTTGTTGCATTAATTCAACTAAGTCCTTGTACAATCGCATTTGCCATTGTATCAATCCAAGTCGCACTACCTTTTTATTGGTAGTAACTTTTGTAGTCTTTTTTTCATAGTAAACATTATCCCATTCTAATAAAACGGCAAATTCATTCGATTCTTCATCTCCTTCTAAATAACCTTTCAAAACTTTTGAGGGGTGAAAATCATTTGATATTTGAAAATTCAATACTGGGTCTTGAATTTCTTTCCTTTTAACCTTTTCAATATATTCTTTGGGAGATATCGATTCTGAATATTTGTGATAATTAGGAATTCTTCCCCCAAAAGCAATTCCTCGTAGGTTTAGATTTTCGCATAGTTCCTTTCTGTAATCATATAGCCTTCGCCCAAGCCTAAGTCCACGAAATTCAGATTTGATAAAGACATCAATTCCGTACAGAACATCTCCATCTTTATTGTGTGTGTCAAAAGAGTAATTTCCGGTTAATTCCTTGTAAGTATGGTGATCGTCAAATTTATCATAATCAACAATAATTGATAAAGCACAGCCTGCGAGTTGCTTATTTACCTTAATTACCACTTGCCCATCTGGAAATTTAGAAATCAATGATTGGATCTGAGATTCCCCCCAATAGGAATTAGGCAAGTTTGAGTACGCCTCAATCATAGCATTTTTTAACTCCTGATAATCTTTTATGGTTAAAAACTGAAGCTCTATATTTTCAATGTTTTCTTTCATTTCATTTTAATTGTGTCTAACGGTTCGCAGCTTGGCGAAGTGGCGGTTTTTGAAGCACTTTCCTGTCCAACCGTGACTAAAAAGGGTAAAAGCCGCAACACAAGATAACCAACTTTCCCGCCATAAGCTATATGCGTTGTTGTAAGGCGTTTTTCTTTTAAAAGTCAGCGTCCGTAATAACTAAAACGTATTCGTGGCTTGCTACGGCCCTTTGGTCATCAACGCCCGAAGTCCAATTGGATAATAATTTGTAATCTTTTGTCAAAGTGTCTCCTGTGGCATTTGTAATTAATAAGTCATTTCCAAACATAGAAGTTGGTTCAAAATAATCAGTTTCCTTGCCGCGCTTGCTCCAAGCTGCAACATCTTTTTTTTCGCTCGGGTTAATCATTTTGTCGATTTGGCTTGAGGCGATAATGTTCTCACCGTCAATTGATATAATACTTGAGGATTGGTTGTCGATATAGTAATCAACGTAAGTTTCCTTTTCACAAGAACTTAAGAAAATTACTGTCAGAAATAGAAATGATAATTGTTTCATATTATTTGCTTGATTATTTTGGAATTTAACGTCATTAATGGCAGTTTATTTTAATGCCTTACAGTAGTATAAACGCAACTCACCACAAAACATGCGTCTATTTTTACTATCTATGCAACTTTGAATTAGTTCATTGATATAGTTAAAAAGCATTATTCGGTGAGTGGGTACGTTTATTCTCATATCGTGTTCTCAAAAATATGCTTTTCTTACCATAAATCCAGATAACTTTTTAAAGTCTTATTGTTGATATTGATTACACGAGTGTATATCTCATTCGTCTTGCTGCTGCTATGACCAAGCGCATTTTGGATATACCTCAAGTTGCCAGAAACAGTTCTAAAAGCATATTTTTGTGATTGTATAAAACACTGGTGTATAAAACAAAAAAACCCTAAACTATTGCTAGTAAAGGGTTTAATATGTGGGCCCACCTGGAATCGAACCAGGCACCTACTGATTATGAGTCAGTTGCTCTAACCGAATGAGCTAT
>ENA-ORCY01000056-ORCY01000056.1-marine-metagenome-genome-assembly--contig:-NODE-56-length-90701-cov-4.500695_pt1 | contig 90701 bp, 85 predicted proteins | sample MGYA00248634_ERZ508507 | MGnify/ENA primary metagenome ERZ508507 (study PRJEB26178, sample SAMN06266269) | marine metagenome | isolation source: Columbia River Estuary | place: USA:Columbia River Estuary... | reverse complement strand
AAACCTTGGAATGGAGAATATAGAGGAGTACCCGTACAACAAGACGTTTATGCCTATACTCTTAAAGTAACTGCACTTAATAATGAAGTATATGAATACAGCGGTACACTTACCCTAATTCGATAAAAACAATTGTAATATCTTTAAAAAGGAAACTTCGGTTTCCTTTTTTTTTGCTAAAAAATATTTAAAATAATCTGAAAAAAGTGAAGAGTAATAATCTTTAAATACTTCAACCTGTACCTTCAGTTATATTACTTAGATGGTAGATATGTGGTTATATCCATAGATATTCTAGCCGCAGTTCATAAATAACCGAAACACGATAAAATATGAGATAGGTTTACCCCACATCATCACTCGTTAATTGGGGACAAAAACGGTGTTTACTCGCGATTCGTTTTCTTACATTATTGTTACCTTCGTATTACTTATTCTAAGAACCTTGAAATTAGATAATACCGCCGAAAATAAAGAGATCGTTAATCAATACAGGCAGTTGTTGCGTGTATCAAAATGGTCGCGTGAAAAAGGTGATATAACTATTATTCGAAAAGCGTTTGATCTTGCGATGGAATCTCACAAGGACATGCGTCGGAAATCTGGCGAACCCTATATCTTTCATCCTATAGCTGTTGCTCGTATTGCGGCTGAAGAAATAGGCTTGGGAACCACTTCTATAGTCTGCGCTCTTTTACACGACGTAGTAGAGGATACTGACATAAAATTAGAGGATATTAAACTAGAGTTTGGTGATAAAGTTGCTAATATAATAGATGGCCTCACCAAAATATCAGGAGTTTTTGACACGAACTCGCCCCAAGCAGAAAATTTTAGAAAAATGCTGCTTACCATGGCTGATGATGTACGCGTAATTCTAATTAAACTATGTGACCGATTGCATAATATGCGAACGTTAGAACATATGAGCGATAAAGGTCAACTTAAAATTGCATCAGAAACTAGTTTTATATATGCTCCGCTCGCACATCGTCTAGGTTTATATACTATAAAATCTGAGCTAGAAGATCTTTCTTTAAAATATACTCAACCTGCTCTTTACCAAGAATTAAAAACAAAACTTAACGCTACAAAAGAGCAAAGAAGCAGATTTATTCGTTCCTTCATTAAACCTATAAAATCTGAGCTAGATGAGCTTGACATAATATACGAGATTAAAGGACGCCCAAAATCCATATATAGCATCTTTAATAAGATGACGAACAAACAATTAGAGTTTGAGGACGTATATGATTTATTTGCTATCAGAATCATTATAGACAGTGACCCGGAAGATGAAAAGATGGATTGCTGGAATGTGTACTCTATTGTTACAAGTATTTTCAAACCTAATCCTGAACGTATGCGTGATTGGATATCAATACCTAAAACCAACGGATATGAAAGTTTGCATGCCACCGTTATGGGACCAAGAGGTCAATGGGTAGAAGTGCAAATACGGACCACACGAATGGACGCAATAGCTGAAAAAGGATACGCAGCTCATTGGAAATACAAAGACAACACCTCAAATCAAGATGCGGCAAATAGTCTTGATAGCTGGATAAAGCAAATTCGAGAGGTTTTAGATGATCATGATAGCAACGCTCTTGAATTTTTAGATAAATTTAAAATGAGTTTGTATGCCGAAGAAGTTTTTGCATTTACCCCTAGAGGAATGATAAAAAAACTTCCTAAGGGTTCAACCGCATTAGACTTTGCTTTTGATATACACACTGAAATTGGAGCAAAATGCTTGGGGGCTAAAGTAAATGGCAAACTTGTACCTTTAAGTTATGTCATTCAAAACGGTGATCAAATTGAAATTTTAACTTCTGCCAAACAGAAACCCAATAAAGATTGGCTTTCTTTTGCAAGAACAACTAAGGCCAGAACAAAAATAAAGCAAAGCTTAAAAGATGAAAAAAGAGTAATTGCCTCACTCGGAAAAGAAGCCTTGTCTCGCAAGATGAGAAATGCGAACTTTGATTACACAACAGAAAATTTAAATAAACTTGTAATCTACTATGGCGTAGAAGACGAATTAGAGTTAACTTTCAGAATCGGAACTGGCAGTATAGATAAGGAGAAAATAAAGTTAAGTGAGATTCTTACAGATTCTGTTAAAAGTGGGCATAAAGCTGGCGTGGATAGAGATGATGCAAAACTTAAATCACAAACCTCTAACGAGCTAATTCTGGGAGATGCTAGCGTGGATATGGGATACACCTTAGCAAACTGCTGTAATCCTATACCTGGAGATAAAGTTATGGGATTTATAACCGTAATGGGAGATATAAAAATCCATCAAACTTCATGTAAAAATGCCGCCAATTTAATGTCACGATTCGGCTATAGAATTATTAAAGCCAATTGGTCTAGTGAATCAAAAATAGAAGAGGATTTTCAAGCAGCTATTGAAATTAAGGGCATTGATTCGCTAGGTTTAGTAAGTAAAGTTACTGACATTGTTTCCAAACAGTTGAAAGTAAACATGAAAACAATCAGTTTTGAATCCTTGGACGGAACATTTGTAGGTAAACTAAAAATTCAAGTGGCAGATACGAAGCACCTTGATAAGTTAATGAGAGAATTAAAAGGAATAGACGAATACATTACTGTTAATCGTATATTCTTAGACAACATACCTAAAATAACAAACCCATAAATGGAAGATTTTACTAGCATAAAAGATGAGGTGAAAAACCTTTTTACGATGTACCTCGAAAAAAAAGGACAACGTAAAACGCCAGAGCGATATGCTATACTGGATGAAATATATAGCCACAAAAAGCATTTTGATGTAGATACGCTTTATATCCAAATGAAAAATAGAAACTATCATGTGAGTAGAGCTACTGTTTATAATACGTTAGATTTACTACAGGAATGTGGTCTAGTCATCAAACATCAATTCGGACAAAACATGGCTCAGTTTGAGCAAGCTTATGGCTATAAGCAGCATGATCACATCATATGCAACACCTGCGGTAAGGTTATGGAATTTTGCGACCCTCGCATTCAACAAATTACTTCTAAAATGGCAGAATTGCTCAATTTTGAAGTATCGAGACATTCGCTTAATCTATTTGGAGATCCATTGGTAGACGACCTGGGATTATGCATGAATTGTGACAATCAAGTTAAAGTAGTAGAAAAAAAATAAATGGTAGATGTATTATTAGGCCTCCAATGGGGCGATGAGGGCAAGGGAAAAATAGCGGATTATCTTACACCTAAATATAAGGTTGTAGCCCGTTTTCAAGGGGGACCCAATGCAGGACACTCACTTGAATTTAACGGCCAAAAGCACGTGTTAAACACAATTCCTTCCGGAATATTTCATGACGGTTGCATAAATATTATTGGCAACGGTGTAGTCATAGACCCCGTACGATTTATGGAAGAAATAGACCGAACCGCAGCAGCTGGTGCTAATGTCAAAGAAAACTTACGCATATCCTATAAGGCTCACATAATCATGCCTACGCACAAAATACTAGATGCAGCAAGTGAATGGAGCAAAGGAGACAAAAAAATAGGCAGTACCCTAAGAGGTATTGGCCCCACTTATCGCGAGAAAATAGGCAGAGGAGGTTTACGAATAGGTGAGTTATTCGCACCTAACTTTGAACAAAATTATCACGAAAAGAAATTACGCTCACTTCAAGTTGTTGAACAATTTGGTTTTACTGATTTTGATCTGGATGCAATGGAAGAAGAATTTTTCACTGCGGTTGAACGCCTACGAAAATATCAATTTGTAAATAGTGAATACCTAGTAAACGAGCATATCACCAATGGAGATAAAATACTTGCAGAAGGAGCTCAGGGTAGCATGTTGGATATAGACTTTGGTTCATACCCATTCGTAACCAGCAGCAACACAACCGTAGGAGGTGTAAGTACAGGATTAGGAATTGCTCCAAAACATATTAATAAAGTAAAAGGTATTTTTAAGGCTTACTGTACACGTGTAGGCAGCGGTCCATTCCCCTCAGAATTAAATGATGAAATGGGTGAACACATTCGTACAGTAGGAAACGAATTTGGCGCTACTACAGGTCGACCACGTAGAACAGGATGGTTAGACTTAGTCGCTCTTAAATATGCCATAATGCTAAGCGGAGTTGATGAGCTTTGTATGATGAAAGCAGATTGCTTAAGCGGCATCGATGAGGTAATGGTAGGAACAAGCTATAAGGGTGACTTAATAGAAACCAAAGAGGTTCCTTTTGACCTAAATGCAGACAATTTTAAATCGGTTTACGAAGCTCATCCCGGATGGCAAGAAGATATAACTCAGTGCACAACTCACGAAGCGTTACCTCAGTCCTTCAAGAACTATATCAGTAGCATAGAACAGCAAATTAACGTCCCTATAAGTATTATTTCTGTAGGTCCAGGAAGAAATCAAACTATAATAAAATAAGTTCCATTGAACATTAAAGTAAGGAGCACTTTTTCAGCGATGCTTCTCACTTTGTTTTCTAGCTTGCAATGGCTACTTAAATAAATAATAAATTACACAAAAAAATGAACGCATACGTATTCCCAGGACAAGGAGCTCAGTTCGTAGGAATGGGCAAAGAACTATATAATTCTAATGCTGAAGCAAAAGAATTGTTTGAAAAGGCAAATGAGATACTAGGATTCCGGATAACGGATGAGATGTTTGAAGGCACTGACGAGGGTTTAAAACAAACCAACATTACTCAACCTGCAGTGTTTCTACATTCGGTTATTCTAGCAAAAACTATTACGGATTTCAAACCTGATATGGTTGCAGGACACAGTTTAGGTGAGATATCTGCTTTAGTTGCATCAAACTGCCTAGCGTTTGAAGATGGTCTCAGATTGGTTGCTATTCGTGCGAATGCAATGCAGAAAGCCTGTGAGGCTAATCCAAGTACGATGGCAGCTATTATCGGCTTAGATGACGAAATAGTAGAACAAGTTTGTGCAAGCATTGATGAAGTGGTGGTTGCTGCCAATTACAACTGTCCGGGTCAACTAGTCATTTCAGGAAGCAATGAAGGTATTGATCTTGCATGTATTGCACTCACTGAAAAAGGAGCTCGTAGAGCTTTAAAATTACCTGTAGGAGGTGCATTCCATTCACCACTTATGGAGCCTGCAAGAGAAGAGCTGGCTGCAGCAATAGAAACCACCTTATTTACTGTGCCTGTGTGTCCCGTATATCAAAACGTAAGCACCCAAGGAGAAACAAACCCAGAAACAATTAAAGCAAACCTGATTTCTCAACTTACATCATCTGTAAAATGGACACAAAGTGTACAAAACATGATTGGAGACGGCGCATCAAAATTCACCGAAGTAGGTCCAGGAAAAGCCCTACAAGGTATGATCCTAAAGATCAATAAAGAGGTAGAGCGTGATGGCCTTAGCTAGATTATCTCACTAATAGTTTAAATAATAGTCGCCTTACTATTAAGGTTATTGCCCACCGGCAAATTAGCCAACACCAAAATTATTGCTAAAAAAATAAGCCGACATAGAATCGAGTTGCATTTATTTGCCTTGAATCCAATTCAATCTCTAACTTTTTTTATCTAATTACCAGAGTTAAGGTCATGCTATGATCAAAATCAACCGTCAGATTATATCCAAATTTGGCGGTTACGAATAGAATTTATTACTATGCACTAGAATCTTGTTTAACTTTTCAATCCCCAATTAGTATTTATAAACATAAATATTTTCAATTTTAATTAAAAATTGCGTAAACTTGTGTAAATTTATTGTAATAAAAATGATTTTTTTTGATGAAGTAAATTCAATAGTTATACTTAACTTCAAGAGTGAAACGCAGCAATTTGACTTAAAGCAGATTCAAAATATCTATATCAAAACGGCTAAAATACTATTTTGGAAGCGCTATACTTTAACCATAATTAACAAGGATAAAATAGTTTTCCAATATCCTTTTAGCGCTAAAAAAAGAAACCACATAAAAAAGGAAGTTTTTAATATTAAAGCAGCTATTAGATTCACTTAACCTTTTATCTTATCAATTAATACTCAAAGGCTATTCAAGGTATTATTACACCCAACACAATAGCCACTAAAATATACCATGGCGCTTTTATTTTAGTTTTTAGAAGCATTATCCCGGTTAAAATAATCGTCATTATCTTGGTATAATTTACTGTGTTCATAGCCTGCAGATTAGTATAGTAAAAACTATCCTCTTGCACCCAATTAAGTCCTACAGGTAAAAACATAAGATACGCCGCTGCTAACACCAACCCGCAAGATGCTGCAATAACTCCTGGAAGTGCTTTTACTACTATAGGATGACTTTTTATTCTTTTCCATATAGGAAACACAAAGAAAATAAGCAGTGCTCCAGGCAAAAAAATACCGAGCGTACTCACAAAACTGCCCGCTATTTGATTGACAATACCAAATCCCTGCATAGCTGTTGCTCCTGTGTAGCTTGCTATAGAAAAAATAGGCCCTGGGATAGCTTGCACTAAGCCCACTCCATTTAAAAACTGCTCGGCGGTCATATAATGAGAGTGATTTACAAACTGCTCCAACATCATAGGAATCAGTACATTTCCGCCTCCGAAAACCAAAGTGCCGAATCTATAACAATTCTCAAAGAGAATAACTAATCTATTGGAACTCAATTTTCCTATGACACCAGCAAGTATAAAGACCAATACAAAAGCAATCAGTGATCGCCATGGGAATTTAATTTGAATAGGTTCATAAGGTTCTACTTTTCCCTTAAAATCAAAAAAAGAGAATAATCCTCCTAAAACTAAGACAATGGGAAACATCCAAGGAGTTTTCATATTCACAATAGTATCTAAGGGGTGTCTTAGTAAGGCGGTTACAATGAATGCCATACCAGCCAATAAGTATCCCTGACGATTATGAATAGACTTTTTTATCATATTAATACCTGCTACCATAACAAAGGAAACAGCAACAGGCTGCACAAAACGTAAATATTGAAGCGCATATTCCTGAAATGCTCCAATAAAAATAGCACTAGCTGTAAGTAGGATAAAAGCAGGTAACACCCAGACCAATAGTGTTAAAAACGCAAGCAACCTGCCTCCAAATTGGTAACCTATACTCATTAATGTTTGCGTGGATGAAGGACCTGGAAGCATCTGGCATAGAGAATAATATTCCAGCAGTTCATCGTTGGTAAGATACCCCTTTGCATCTACCAAGCGTTTTTGGTATAATGCAATATGCATATTGGGGCCTCCGTATGCACTCAAGGCAATAATAAAAACATCTCTTAAAAAAAGTAGATGTTTTATCTTTTTTACGCTATTTGTATTTTTCTTTGCCAGAATGTTCAAATGTATTGTTAATCCAATTAATAAAGTAATAATTTCAGTTTTTACACTTTTTTTCACAATGAGTGGCTGTTCTAGAATTCATCAAGAGGAATTAAAACATGTGTTTGCAATGCAAGATAGTCTAACCCTAAACCAAGAGAACCTATTAATGGACATTTCTATTTTCAATTACAGAGCAAAGTACATTGACAGTGTTTTACTCGTTTTTCATAATAATTACACGGACTCCATTGGATTTGAAATGGGAAACAACCTCAGTAGATATAAGTCTATCCGTAAAGTATACAAATTCAACGCAGGCAAGTTTAATAGCAATCTCAAAGAGCAATCTGCTTTAAATGAACAACTATCTGCTTTAAAACAAGATCTTAAGGCAGGTAAACTCAGTAAACAAGAGTTTAAAGATTATTTTGCTACTGAAAAACTTGACGTAGAAAAATTACTAACTTCTTCACGCCTAGTCAATAAAACATTGTATGAAGTAGAACCTGACTACATTCGTATTACAAAATATTTGCAGCCATTTTTAGCAAAAATCAAGCAATAAGAGTACACTAAATCGAGTATCAGAGATAGTTTTTTTTAAGATTTAAGGCAACAGCCTAAACTATTTATAGTCAACCAACTTATTCTTCTACTTACGCATACCTTTGCACCCAATGTCAAAAACAGATGAATCTATTACTAATGCCGAAGTTAAATCTAAACTTCATCCGCGTAATAAGCACAATACCCGATATGATTTTAAGAAACTAATTGCTCAAACTCCTGAGCTTGGTAATCATGTAGCTATCAATAAGTATGGTATAGAAACCTTAGATTTCTTTAATTCAAATGCTGTTAAACTTCTTAATCAATCCCTTCTTAAGTTTGATTACGGTATAGATCACTGGGACATCCCTGATGGCTTCCTTTGCCCACCCATTCCTGGCAGAGCAGATTACATACATTACGCTGCAGATTTACTTGCCAAAGAAAATAATGGTATAATTCCAAAAGGAGCAAGTGTCAAGTGCTTAGATATTGGCACAGGAGCAAATTGTATTTACCCAATAATAGGGACATGTGAGTACAAATGGTCTTGGGTCGCATCTGAAATAGAACCTAAGTCTATAACTATGGCTAAAGCTATTTCAAAGTCAAATAATTTAAATATAGATCTCCGACTTCAATCGGATAGTAAATATATTTTCGATGGCATTATAGCAGAAGATGAAATTTTTGACCTTACAGTTTGTAACCCTCCTTTCCACGCGAGTGAGGAAGATGCAATCTCAAGTAATTTGCGAAAGATAAAGAATCTAAAGGGTAAAAAGCCACAGGAGTCTAACGCCAGTTTTGGTGGACAACACAATGAATTGTGGTGTAAAGGAGGAGAACTGCGCTTTCTAAAAGATATGATTGCCGAAAGTATTAATTACAAAGATCAAGTTTTATGGTTTAGTACTTTAGTGAGTAAACATGGTAATTTAAAGGACATATACTTCGCGCTAAAAAAAGTAGAAGCCCATAGCGTTGAAACCATAGAAATGGGACAAGGAAATAAAAGTAGCCGCATTGTTGCTTGGTCATTTCATAGTAAAGCAGCAAGAAAACAGTGGCGTAAAAGCTAATTTTCGGTTTTGGGTTGATGGTTAATTGGCCGGAGATTAAGGATTAAGGCAGACTGTCTGAGATCGTAAATCAAACTTAAATATATAGTCAAAACACTTATCGAAGATTGCCTTCTTACCTCAGTACGCATTGCAAAAAATAATCACATATACCACAGATATTACCAACGTAGCGTTACCAGAAAAACTTAACGATCCGTTTGTTGTATCCCTGAAACCACATGAACTAGTAACGAGGGCGGTTGCTCAACTGCAAGAGCACCTCACTTTACAAAACGAATGGAAGCATAACTTTGGATTGGTAGAAAATTACTCTGGTAAACCGATCGGCAAGATGTTTGGCGTATTGGTAGTTCAAACCATACCTGGAGACCTAGGTTTTCTGGCCGCTTTTAGTGGTAAACTAGCCGATGGCAATCACCATCAGTACTTTGTACCTCCCGTCTTTGACTCGCTCCATGAAAATGAATTTCTTAACCGAGGTATGCGCGCACTCAAGGTAATCAATGATCAGATAAAAGAAATAGAACTCGCCGGCTGTAAAGCTATGAGTGAGCATATAAAACTAAAAGAAAAACGGAAAGCACACTCTCAGGCGTTGCAAAATCAGCTCTTTGATGCCTATAAATTTCTAAATAGTTCGGGACATACTAAAACTCCTAACCAGTTATTTGACAACCCACCTGCTGGAGCTGGCGAATGTGCTGCACCTAAGTTATTACAATACGCACACATACATCGTTTAAAGCCCTTGGCAATAGCTGAATTTTGGTGGGGAGCTCCCACAAGTTCAGGCAATGTTATGCGAACACATCAACAATTCTATCCTGCTTGTGAAGATAAGTGCGGTAAAATATTAGGATGGATGTTAGATAACGATAACGTACAATATTAAGTCCATTGAAAAGATGACTAAGTATCAAGCCACCTCCTACCCTCCTATCGAAGAGCGTTTTAATGTTATATCACACATTGTAGGTTTTGTATTAAGTGTTTTTGGAACCATTTTAATGCTATCAAAGTCAGACGATAATATACAAACTATAAGCTCATTGGTTTATGGATTTTCGATGATGCTACTCTTCGCCGCATCCACACTGTATCATAATAGCACTATACCTAAACTTCGAAACCGCTTAAACATATTGGATCACGCGGCAATTTATGTATTAATAGCAGGCACCTATACGCCGTTTTCATTAATCACCTTAAAAGGGGCCAACGGGTTCATTCTTCTTTCTGCAGTATGGATATTTGCAGTAGCAGGCGTTATTCTAAAACTATGGTTTACAGGAAAGTACGAAAAACTAAGCACGCTTGTGTACCTCTTCATGGGTTGGATGATACTCTTTGCCATAAATCCATTAATCAGAAATATTGCATCAGCAGGTTTATACTGGCTTCTTGCAGGTGGATTGTTCTATACAATTGGTGCTTTTTTTTATAGTATGCCAGATAGGATTAAATACAACCACGCTATCTTCCACGTGTTTGTCATACTTGGCAGTTTATGTCACTTTATTTCCATCTATAACTGGGTACTTTAGCCAGGTATATTCTATAGAGTAAAGAAATACTGATTTATTAACTCAGGTGATTATAAGCGTATAAACACAAAATAAAAGTGTATAAGACATAAGTCTATATTTGTGATATTCTGACTTTCAGTATAAAGTCAACCTTAACTCAATAAACGCAATAAATATGATTAAAAATACTCCGCATCACCGCAGCAGAGCTCAAGAAAGTACTGGTGCAATCCAACGCCTATATGTTACCATGCGTCACTTATTTAATAGGGGATTTTATAAACCTATGGGCGTAAGTGGTGCTACCTTAAGGGAAGCACTATTAACCCTTAGACCAGAAATATATGGAAGCATTGCTCAGGACAAAGTAGAATTAGCCGGTTTAAATTATGTCATTGACAGATTGCCCATAGGAATAGAAGAATGCCGCTACATTAATTTAACAAGCGACGAAGGATACGAGGGTTCTCATTTTAAAGCGATTATTCCGCCTAAACGGAGAAGAAACTGCTATCGAATAGACGCTGATCAAATGAACATAGAGATTACGCGTGGTAGATCAGAAATCTATGATATTTTAACCCACCTTACCTTTCTGTTTATTGAAAGTCATAAGATAATGCACAGTGTCTTAATAAATGAAGAAGGTGCAGTAAATCGTGATTGGCAAAAACTAGAAGCAGCGATACAACAAAAAACAGCATTAACAAAGGACGAACAGGAAGTCACGCTAATGCATACAGCAAATATCTTGGGGCGCACTTACAAAGAAGTTAGCGATGTTTATGATAATTTTAAAAGTGCTGAAAATCCTAACCGATTTTTACATATTATTTTTTGGCTCGGAAAATTAGCATTAAATGAAGAATTACTAGAAAACAAACGCACAGTAACATTCAGTGCAGTCCTTCGAGAACGCCTAGGCCAACACATACATGGTGAGATGTGGGCAGACAACATTAAAAAAGAATTACATAAGCGCGATTTACTTCATAGACCTATTCACATTATAAGCGCTAATATGCATAGTGTACAAAATACATTATTTGCACCTGTAGCACTTAAAAGCAAGCTCAAAGATAAAGATAAACTAGGCATATTTGAAGAACTTAGTGGCAGTTCAAAGTATCGAGAAACAGTGATAAAATTGGCCGAAAAAGAAGGAATGACTTTTATTGCAGATACTAGCGGTACTAATATCGATGTTCAAATTTTTGACACTGCTAAATATATATCTGGTGAATTGGCTCAACGACTAAATACCACCACTGAAACAGAAAAACCTGTACTTATTGTTATGGACTACGCTTTTGGAGAACAAGCGTATGAAACCATGGATGAGCTTCTTAAACCCTACAAACCCGATGAAGGTATTGTGAAATATCTAAACGTAACATCCATATCTATTATGGGGAAAGCTGGAATCTTAGAAGGAGGAAAAGGTGATATTATGATCCCTTCAGCTCATATATTTGAGGGAACGGCTGATAATTACCCATTCGAAAACGGACTCAACAAACAAGATTTTGAAGGATTAGATTTAGATGTATACGAAGGGACTATGATATCAGTGTTAGGAACATCATTGCAAAATGAAGATTTACTACGTTATTTTCTTAAGAGTACATGGGGAGCAACAGGCCTAGAAATGGAAGGAGCACATTACCAAAAAGCTATTCAAGCTCACTCTAAAATAAGAAAGAGTATAAATCCAAATGTGATCGTAAATTATGCTTACTACGCATCTGACAACCCTTTAGAAACTGGTAGCACCTTAGCCAGCGGCGGACTTGGAACTACAGGTGTGAAACCAACATATCTAATCACAGAGAAGATTTTGGAGCAAATATTTAAATAAAACTTCCTAAAACAAAAAACCACATAACTCCGCTAGGGTGTGCCATGCTAACGCTTACCTAGTAATGTTTAATTTTCTGATTATGCCTCCCCAGTTGGGCCAAAACTCATAGGTGGGAATTGTGGGGCGCTCTCTTGCATTTCTATCTCCCCAAACTGTGCCTCAAACTTACGTATATTCTCATACAAGGCCTGATGCAGTCTTTTAGCATGCTGCGGACTTAACAAGATTCTGCTTTTGACTTTAGCCTTTGGTACACCGGGCAAAAGCCTAATAAAATCTATTACAAACTCAGAATTAGAGTGCGATATAATAGCTAAGTTACTATATATACCATCCGCTATTTCTTCAGTTAATTCAATATCTATATGATTGCCTTTATTTGGTTCTGCCATGGTTCAAAACAAGGTATTTTTTTACGTAATACCATAATTTACTTTAAACAATTTGTGTTTGAACATCAAAGCTTACGACGAACTTTTATCATTGTCAAAGCAGAAACTATATTTGGGTACAAATAAAATGGGCTACTAGAAATCTAGTAGCCCATCAGTATAATTGAAAATCTCTTTATGAGAGATTAGTTAACCGTTTCGGTAGAAGCACTCATTACTTCAGCTTTAGCCGCTTTCAATAAATCAAACTCCTCTTGAGAACCTACCACTAGGTTTTCGTACATTCTAAGTCCTGTACCTGCTGGTATAAGATGTCCTACAATTACATTCTCTTTAAGACCTAACATATGGTCAACTTTACCTGCGATTGCAGCTTCGTTTAACACTTTAGTAGTCTCCTGGAATGATGCAGCTGACATAAAGCTGTAAGTACCCAATGACGCTTTAGTGATACCTTGTAATAAAGGTCCAGAAGTAGCTGGTAAAGCATCTCTAACCTCAATTACTTTCATATCCTTTCTTTTTAGCGAAGAGTTTAGATCTCTCAATCTTCTAAGACTTATAATCTCACCTGCTTTTACTTCATTAGAATCTCCAGGCTCCATAACTACACGCTTGTCGTATAATTCGTCATTTTCCTCTTTAAACTCTAATTTATCAACCGCAGATCCTTCTAAGAATTTAGTGTCACCAGCTTCAATAACCGCTACTTTTTGCATCATTTGCTTAATGATTACTTCGATATGCTTATCATTTATACGCACACCTTGAAGACGATATACCTCTTGAATACCATTAACTATATAGTTTTGCACGGCACTAATACCTTCAATAGAGAGAATATCTTGAGGCGTAATAGAACCGTCAGACAGAGGAGTTCCTGCTCTTACAAAATCACCATCCTGCACTAAAATGTGTTTAGATAAAGAAATAAGATATTTCTTAGAAATTCCTTCTCTTGATTCTATAGTTACCTCTCTGTTACCACGCTTAATACCTCCGTAGGTTACAACACCATCAATCTCTGAAACTACTGCTGGATTAGAAGGATTACGCGCTTCGAAAAGCTCCGTTACCCTTGGAAGCCCACCGGTAATATCGCTCGTTTTACCTACAACTCTAGGAATTTTAGCAATAATAGTACCTGCAGATACTTTAGCTCCATCTTCTATAGAAAGGTGAGCCCCTACTGGAACGTTGAGTTCCTTCAGTACTTCACCACTTTTACCAACTATGTGAACAGCTGGATTTACTTTTTTGTCTCTAGAATCAGTTACTACCTTTTCTTTGTATCCTGTAGCCTCGTCCATCTCAACAGTGAAAGAAATACCTTCTTTAAGATCAACAAACTCTACCTTACCATCAAGATCAGAAAGTATTACAGCATTGTAAGGATCCCAAGAACAAATCTTGTCACCTTTTGTAATCTTTGCTTTTTCTTCAACGTACAAGAATGAACCATAAGGAATATTCGTCAAGAATAATACATCCTTCGTTTTTGAATCAATGATTTTAGCTTCTCCAGATCTTCCTACAACAATGCCCACAGTATCTCCATTTGAGTCTTTCCCAGGAACCGTTTTAACCTCATCAAATTCTATGATACCATTCGCTTTTGCGATGTGCATTGAATCTTGTGCAATGTTGGAGGCAGTACCACCCACGTGGAATGTTCTAAGTGTAAGCTGAGTACCTGGTTCACCAATAGACTGAGCAGCGATAACACCTACAGCTTCACCTTCTTGTACCGTTCTACCTGTTGCAAGGTTTCTTCCATAACATTTAGTACAAACACCTCTGCGAGACTCACATGTCATTACAGAACGTATTTCAACCGATTCTATTCCAGAATTTTCAATAACATCCGCTAATTTATCAGTAATCTCATCATTGGCCGCTATCAGAAGTTCGCCAGTTTCTGGGTGATGAATATCAAGTAGAGAGACTCTACCCTCTATTCTATCTCTTAAACTGTCAATTACCTCATCGTTTTCTTTCAATGTACGAACCTCAAAACCACGAAGTGTTCCACAATCTTCAATGGATACTACTACATCTTGAGCGACATCATGAAGTCTTCTCGTTAAGTAACCAGCATCTGCTGTTTTAAGAGCCGTATCCGCAAGACCTTTACGAGCACCGTGAGTAGATATAAAGTATTCAAGAATGGATAATCCTTCTCTAAAGTTAGATAGAATTGGATTCTCGATAATTTCACCTGTTCCTCCTGCACCTATTTTCTTTTGAGGTTTAGCCATAAGACCCCTCATACCTCCAAGCTGACGAATCTGCTCTTTAGAACCCCTCGCTCCTGAATCAAGCATCATATAAATAGGATTGAATCCCTGATTATCTGTTGCAATATCATGAAGTAATGCATCTGCTACTCTAGAGTTAATTCTAGTCCAGATATCAATTACTTGGTTATAACGTTCGTTATTCGTAATGAAACCGTTCTCGTAATTACTTGTGATTTCAGCAACTTCAACACGTGCTGACTCCACTAATGCCTCTTTTGTAGAAGGAACAAGTACGTCAGAAATGTTAAACGATAGTCCACCTCTAAATGAATAGTAGAAACCTAGTTCTTTAATTGCGTCTAAGAATTTAGCAGTACGCGCAACACCTACAGATTTTATCATATCACCGATAATATCTCTAAGCGATTTTTTAGTCAGTAGTGTATTGATAAATCCTATTTCTTCAGGAACGTGTAAATTAAATATTACACGACCTACGGAAGTTTCAATTATTCTGTTGACTAACTCACCATTTTCAAGAACCTTAGTTCTTACTTTAATCACAGCATTTAAGTTAGCTTTACCTTCATTGTATGCTATTTCTACTTCTTCAAAACTATAGAATGTAAGACCTTGACCAACTACTATTTCAGTGTCGGTAGTTCTTCTCATTTTAGTCATGTAATAAAGACCCAAAACCATGTCTTGTGATGGCACCGCAATAGGAGCACCGTTAGCAGGGTTAAGAATATTATGAGAAGCAAGCATTAAAATCTGAGCCTCTAAAATAGCTGCATTACCTAAAGGTACGTGCACAGCCATTTGATCACCATCAAAATCTGCGTTAAAACCAGTACAAACTAATGGGTGAAGACGAATAGCTTTACCTTCTACTAATTTAGGTTGAAATGCTTGGATACCTAGTCTGTGCAGCGTAGGGGCACGGTTAAGAAGAATCGGATGTCCTTTAAGGATATTCTCCAATATTTCCCATATTACTGGTTCTTTCTTGTCTACAATTTTCTTTGCAGATTTTACCGTTTTTACAATACCACGTTCTATTAATTTTCGAATAATAAATGGTTTAAAAAGCTCTGCCGCCATCCCTTTAGGCAAGCCACATTCGTGTAACTTAAGTTTTGGCCCTACTACGATAACCGAACGACCAGAATAGTCAACACGCTTACCTAATAAGTTTTGACGGAAACGACCTTGCTTTCCTTTGAGCATATCACTCAAAGACTTTAAGGGTCTATTCCCATTTGCTTTAACCGCATTAGCTCTTCTTGTATTATCAAGTAATGAGTCTACTGCCTCTTGAAGCATACGTTTCTCATTTCTTAATATAACCTCTGGAGCTTTGATCTCCATGAGTCTTTTTAAACGATTATTTCTGATGATAACTCTTCTGTAAAGATCATTCAAATCAGAAGTTGCAAATCTACCTCCATCCAATGGCACCAATGGTCTTAGCTCTGGCGGAATTACGGGAAGCATTTTTAAAATCATCCATTCAGGACGATTTTCACCGGTTAATGTAGAAGCACGAAAACCTTCAATAACATTAAGTCTTTTTAAAGCCTCATTTTTACGTTGTTGAGAAGTCTCATTTGCTGCTTGATGTCTTAAGCTGAAAGATAAACCATCTAAATCAAGACGAGATAATAAATCCCAAATTGCCTCACCACCCATTTTAGCGATAAATTTATTCGGGTCATTGTCGTCTAAATACTGATTTTCCTTTGGTAATGAATCCAAGATATCAAGGTATTCTTCCTCGGTAAGAAAGTCAAGATAATTTACCCCATCAGCTTCTTTTTGGCCAGCTTGTATTACGATATAACGCTCGTAGTATACAATCATCTCTAATTTCTTAGAAGGAAGACCGATTAAATAACCAATTTTGTTAGGAAGAGATTTGAAATACCAGATATGAACAATAGGAACCACCAACTCGATATGCCCCATACGTTCTCTACGTACCTTTTTCTCAGTAACCTCTACACCACATCTATCGCAAACTATTCCTTTATATCTAATTCGCTTATATTTACCACAATGACACTCATAATCTTTTACTGGACCGAATATTCTTTCACAGAATAATCCACCCATTTCCGGCTTATAAGATCTGTAGTTTATTGTTTCTGGTTTTGTTACTTCACCAAAAGAACGTTGTAATATAACTTCTGGAGATGATAAACCAATTCTAAGTTTCTTAAAATTAGATTTTACTTTTACGTCTTTTTTATTTGACATTTTACTTTATCCTAATTTAAATTTTATTAATCAAAGGTAATTTCGATACCTAAACCTCTTAACTCATGAAGTAATACGTTGAATGACTCAGGAAGTCCTGGTTCTGGCATATTTTCTCCTTTAACAATCGCTTCGTACGCTTTAGCTCTACCTACTATATCATCTGATTTTACAGTTAATATCTCACGTAATATGTTGGCAGCACCGAATGCTTCAAGTGCCCAAACCTCCATCTCACCAAAACGCTGACCACCAAACTGAGCTTTACCACCCAATGGTTGCTGAGTAATAAGTGAATATGGCCCAATAGAACGCGAGTGCATCTTATCGTCAACCATATGCCCTAGTTTAAGCATGTACATAATTCCTACAGTTGTTCTTTGGTGGAATTTCTCCCCAGTAAGACCGTTGTATAATTGTGCAGAACCGTTTACAGGTATACCTGCTTTGGTTACTTGATCGTTTATTTCTGATTCAGAAGCCCCATCAAAGATTGGCGTGCCAAAATTTAATCCTAACTCCATACCAGCCCATCCAAGAACAGTTTCATAAATCTGTCCCAAGTTCATACGTGAAGGTACTCCTAATGGATTAAGTACAATTTCTACGGGTGTTCCATCTTCAAGGTATGGCATATCTTCTTCTGGAACGATACGTGCAACAATACCTTTGTTACCGTGTCTTCCAGCCATTTTATCTCCAACTTTAAGTTTTCTCTTCTTAGCAAGATAAACTTTAGCTAATTTCAAGATCCCAGTTGGTAATTCATCACCAACGCTTATAGCGAATTGTTCACGCTTATAAGTAGTTGATACATCAGTGTATTTTGCTTTGTAATTAGTAAGTATTCTTCCAATCAACTCGTTCTTACCGGCATCAGAAGTCCAATTATTATATGAAACAGTAGTAAAATCTATGGTAGCTAAGTTTTTAAGCGTAAACTTTGTTCCTTTAGGAATTACATCTTCATAGTATACGTTTTGTACACCTGCAGAAGTTTTTCCATTAACTACTTTATAAAGCTTATCAAGTAAAATAGCTCTTAGTTTATCTATTTCATTTAAATAATCGTTTTCTAACTTGGTTAGTTTCGTTTTATCGTCAGCTTTATTTGCTCTATCTTTCTTTCTTCGTACAAAAAGTTGCTTAGCAATAACAACACCCTCTTTTGATGGAGTCGCTTTTAATGAAGCATCTTTTACGTCACCTGCTTTATCACCAAAAATCGCACGAAGTAGTTTTTCCTCTGGAGACGGCTCAGACTCACCTTTAGGCGTAATTTTGCCTATCAGAATATCGCCTTCTTTAATACGAGCTCCTACTCTTATTAGACCATTCTCGTCCAAGTTTTTAGTAGCATCTTCACTTACGTTAGGAATATCATTTGTAAGTTCTTCAATACCTCTTTTGGTATCTCTAACTTCCACATCATGTTCTGTAATATGAATTGAAGTAAAATAATCTTCTTTAACTACCTTTTCAGAAATCACGATAGCATCCTCAAAGTTATATCCTTGCCAAGGCATGAACGCTACTTTAAGATTTCTACCAAGTGCAAGTTCACCCCCTTGAGTACCATAACCTTCACTTAAAACTTGACCTTCTACAACTTTATCGCCTTTTACCACAATTGGTCTAAGGTTTACAGTCATATTTTGATTCGTTCTTCTAAATTTAGTAATGTTGTAAGTCTCAGTATCTCCAATAAATGAAGAAAGAATATCATCTTCACTCATTTCGTACTTGATTCTAATCTCATTAGCGTCCACAAATTCAACCACACCATTAGCTTTTGCAACTAATTGTGTACGAGAATCTTTAGCTACCTGAGCCTCTAAACCTGTTCCTACTATTGGAGCATGAGGATTCATAATAGGCACCGCCTGACGTTGCATATTCGAACCCATCAATGCACGGTTAGCATCATCATGTTCTAAGAAAGGAATTAACGAAGCAGCAATAGATACAATCTGATTTGGTGCAACATCCATATAATGGATAGTGCCTTTATCTGCAATTGGAAAATCTCCTTCAAATCTTGCTTTGACAAGATCGTTAGTTAGATTACCTTTAGCGTCCATAGGAGAGTTAGCTTGAGCAATAGTATGCTCGTCTTCCTCTTCCGCACTAAGATATATAACTTCTTCTTCTATTTTTACGCGTCCATTATCTACTTTCAGATAAGGTGTTTCGATAAAACCAAGATTATTAATTTTAGCATGAACACAAAGCGAAGAAATAAGACCAATATTCGGTCCCTCTGGTGTTTCAATGGTACAAAGACGTCCGTAATGTGTGTAGTGAACATCCCTTACCTCAAATCCTGCACGTTCTCTTGAAAGTCCACCCGGACCTAGAGCCGACATTCTTCTCTTGTGTGTAACCTCAGCAAGCGGATTCGTTTGATCCATAAACTGAGAAAGTTGATTTGTACCAAAGAATGAATTTATTACAGAAGATAGTGTTCTGGCGTTCACTAAATCTGTTGGTGTAAACACTTCATTATCGCGTATATTCATACGTTCTCTTATGGTACGAGCCATACGAGCTAAACCAACACCAAATTGATTATATAGTTGTTCTCCAACCGTTCTAACCCTTCTGTTACTTAAGTGGTCAATATCATCAACATCTGTTCTAGAGTTCACTAACTCTATTAGATACTGAATAATCGAGATAATATCTTCATTGGTTAAAACCCTGATATTATTATCTATTGCTAATTCAAGCTTTTTATTAATTCTATATCTACCAACTTCTCCAAGATCATATCTTTTATCAGAGAAGAAAAGACGCTCTATAATACCACGAGCAGTTTCCTCATCAGGTGGATCAGTGTTACGCAATTGTCTATAGATATGTTCTACCGCCTCTTTACCTGAGTTTGAAGTATCTTTTTGCAGGGTATTCAAAATGATCTGGAAATCATTTTTATCATCATTTTCTTTACTCAAGATTATCGACTTAACCCCAGACTCAATTATTTCGTCAATATGATCTTCTTCAAGAACCGTATCACGTTCAATAACTACTTCATTACGCTCAATAGAAACTACTTCTCCTGTATCCTCATCCACAAAATCTTCAATCCATGAACGCAGAACTCTAGCAGCTAGGCGTCTACCCAAGACCTTCTTTAAACCAGCTTTTGACACTTTTACATCTTCAGCTAATCCAAATAAATCCAATATATCTTTATCAGTCTCGTACCCGATTGCTCTAAGCAAGGTAGTAACTGGGAATTTCTTTTTACGATCGATGTAAGCGTACATCACGTTATTAACGTCAGTAGCAAACTCTATCCAGCTTCCTTTAAAAGGGATAATTCTAGCAGAGTAAAGCTTCGTACCGTTGGTATGGTAACTTTGACCAAAGAATACACCTGGCGAACGGTGTAGCTGAGAAACTATTACGCGTTCAGCACCATTTATAATGAAAGAACCTGTCGGAGACATATAAGGCAGCGTACCAAGATATACATCTTGTACCACTGTTTCAAAGTCTTCGTGTTCCGCGTCATTACAGCTTAATTTAAGCTTCGCTTTGAGAGGTACGGCATAAGTTAAGCCACGCTCAATACACTCTTGTATAGTATATCTTGGAGGATCAACAAAGTAATCAAGAAATTCTAAAACAAAGATGTTACGAGTATCAGTGATTGGAAAATTTTCACTAAAAACTTTAAACAAACCTTCAAATTTTCTATCTTCTGATGAAGTCTGAAGTTGGAAGAATTCTTGAAACGATTTCAACTGTACATCCAAAAAATCTGGGTAATCAATCACTTTAGCGATCTTCCCAAAATTTATTCTTTCGTTATATTTTGATGACAAGGTATTGTAAATGTTTGATGTTAATGGAATTGAAAAATTATAAAAACGCCAAAAGACCCTCTGAAATCAGGGGTCTTTTGAACGTGTTATTTAGTTTTATTACTTAAGCTCAACTTCAGCTCCTGCTTCTTCTAAGGCTGCTTTTAAAGCTTCTGCTTCATCTTTAGAAACATTTTCTTTAACCTCTTTTGGAGCTGCGTCTACTAATTCTTTTGCCTCTTTAAGACCTAAACCAGTTAAAGTTTTTACAGCTTTAACTACGTTTAACTTAGAAGCTCCTGCACTCTTAAGAATAACAGTAAATTCTGATTGCTCTTCTACAACAGCAGCGTCGCCGCCAGCAGGTCCAGCCATCATTGCTACTGGTGCAGCAGCTGGTTCGATTCCGTACTCATCTTTAAGAATAGTTGCTAATTCGTTTACATCTTTAACTGTAAGATTAACTAACTCTTCTGCTAATTTTTTAATGTCAGCCATTTTTTGTTTTGTTTAAAATTTTGTTTTTGTAATAATTAATTTTCTCTTTCGGCAAGTGTTTTAACTAAACCTGCTATTGTAGTTCCTGCTGACTTAAGGCCAGAGATAACGTTTATAGCTGGTGAACGTAACAGTCCGATAATTTCTCCAACTAGTTCTTCTTTAGTTTTAAGATCTACTAGTGTACCTAGTTGATCATCACCAATGAAAATGCCAGAGTCGATGTAAGCACCTTTAAGTAACGGTCTATCGCTCTTTTTACGGAACTCTTTAATAGCGATAGCAGGGGCTTTGGGATTGGAAGCGAATAAGAGTGCAGTTGTGCCTACCAAGGTGTCTTTTAGCTCACCCCATTCAATGTCAGTACGACTAAGGGCTTGGTGAACAAATTTGTTTTTGATCACCTGCATTTTAACACCATTTTTATGCAACAACTTTCGTAAATCGTTGTTAGAATTAGCGGTAAGTTTAGAACTATCAGTTACGTAAACATACTGATACTGTTGTAAATTTGAAGCTAACTCTTCTATTATAATATTTTTTTCTTCTTTGTTCATCTCTATGTCTCTATTAAATAGTGAATTAAACAGTTAGGGCTTTAGGATCTACTTTAATACCTGGACCCATTGTACTAGACATAGTAATGCTTTGGAAGTAAATTCCTTTTGCTGCACTAGGTTTTAGTCTATTAAGCGTATCTATAAGTTCTTTAGCGTTCTCTGCTATTTTCTCTTTATCGAAAGATACTTTACCTATAGAAGTATGAATGATACCTGTTTTGTCTACTTTAAAGTCGATCTTACCCGCTTTAATTTCAACAACCGCTTTACCAATATCCATAGTTACAGTGCCACTCTTCGGGTTTGGCATAAGATTTCTAGGACCTAATACACGTCCTAACTTTCCTATTTTACCCATTACCGCAGGCATGGTAATTATCACGTCGATATCTAACCAACCGCTTTCAATTTTAGCGATATAATCATCTAAACCAACATAATCTGCACCTGCATCTTTAGCCTCTTGCTCCTTATCTGGAGTAACAAGTGCTAAAACACGTACATCTTTTCCAATACCATGTGGTAATTTAGCAGTGCCTCTTACCATTTGATTAGCTTGTCTAGGATCAACACCTAGCTTAACATCCATGTCGACTGAAGAGTCGAACTTGGTGTTCGTAATTTTCTTTACAACCTCACTAGCTTCTAGCAACGAGTGCAAAGCATCCTTATCATATTTCGATAAGGCTTCTTTTCTCTTTTTGGTTATTTTACTCATTTAATATGCGATAATCTTTAATTATCTTCCGGAAACTGTCCGGTTACAGTAATACCCATGCTTCTCGCTGTACCAGCAACCATTTTCATGGCCGAACCTACTGTAAAAGCATTAAGATCAGACATTTTATCTTCTGCGATAACTTTAACTTGATCCCAATTTACTTTTGCAATTTTTGCTCTGTTTGGTTCTGCAGAACCGCTTGTTTTTTTAGTAACTTCTAGTAGTTGTGAAGCTACTGGTGGCGTTTTGATTATAAAATCAAATGAGTTATCCGCGAAAACTGTAATAACAACTGGTAATGTTTTACCCATTTTGTCTTGGGTTCTACCATTAAATTGTTTACAGAAATCCATGATGTTAACACCCTTAGCACCTAGTGCTGGACCGATTGGAGGTGCAGGATTAGCCGACCCACCTTTCACTTGTAACTTAATAAACGCCTTTATTGCCTTTGCCATATAAGATTATTCTTTTTCTACTTGTATATAATTAAGTTCTAATGGTGTCTTTCTTCCGAATATCTTCACCATTACTTTTAACTTTTTCTTTTCTTCGTTTACTTCCTCTATTACTCCGCTAAAACCGTTGAAAGGGCCATCGGTAACCTTTACAAATTCTCCAATAATAAATGGATTCATTGCACTCTCACCGTCTTGGTTATTCTCATCAACCTGACCAAAAATTCTGTTCACCTCTGATTGCCTCATCGGAACTGGCTCACCATCTTGACCGAGAAATCCAACAACACCATTAACTGATCTTATCGTTGGAACAACCTCACCCACTAAATGCGCTTGTATTAGAATATATCCCGGGAAGTAACTTTTCTCTTTAGAAGTTTTCTTACCGTTTTTGATTTCGTAAACTTTTTGAGTCGGGATCAAAATTTCTGGAACGTACTTAGTAAGTTTCTCACGCGTAAGCTCAGACTCTATTATGGCCTTAACCTTTTTTTCGTGTCCACTTATAGCACGAACTACGTACCACTTAAATTCATCCTGAGTCTTTTCCATAAATTATTTATTACTTTAAAAGACTGTAAAGAAGATCCATAACACCACCAAGAGCAGAGTCAATTACCCAAAGCACTAAAGCGAAGATTACAGAAGCAACAATTACAATTGCAGTGCTGCTTCTTAACTCTTCCCATGAAGGCCAAGATACTTTGTTTACCAACTCGTCCGAGGTATTTTTCCAGATTTCTACTATCCTACTCATTAATTTTTTATGTTGCACGGGTGGAGAGACTCGAACTCCCAACCAATGGTTTTGGAGACCACTACTCTACCAATTGAGCTACACCCGTTTATGCCTTATTTATTATAAATTATTCTATAACTTCAGTAACCTGACCAGCACCTACAGTTCTACCACCCTCACGGATAGCGAATTTAAGTCCTTTCTCCATTGCTACAGAGTTGATAAGCTCTACCGTAATACTTACGTTATCACCTGGCATCACCATTTCAGTACCTTCAGGTAACATGATTTCACCAGTTACGTCTGTTGTTCTAAAATAGAATTGTGGACGATATTTGTTAAAGAACGGAGTATGACGTCCACCTTCTTCTTTTGATAATACATATATCTCAGCTTTAAATTTAGTATGTGGTTTAACTGATCCTGGCTTGATAATTACCATACCTCTTCTGATTTCAGTTTTCTCAACACCTCTTAAAAGAATACCAGCATTATCACCAGCTTGACCTCTATCTAAAAGTTTTCTAAACATTTCTACACCAGTACAAACTGATTTAAGACCTTCAGCACCCATACCGATAATTTCTACTGGATCTTGAACGTTAATTACACCTCTTTCAATTCTACCTGTAGCTACTGTACCACGACCTGTGATCGAGAATACGTCTTCAACTGGCATAAGGAAAGGTAAATCAGTCAAACGTGGAGGAACAGGAATCCAAGAATCCACTGCATCCATTAATTGCTGTACTGTAGCCACCCATTTTTCATCACCATTTAATGCACCAAGTGCAGATCCCTGGATGATAGGAGTATTATCTTCGTCAAATTCATAGAACCCAAGAAGCTCTCTGATTTCAATTTCAACAAGTTCTAAAAGCTCTTCATCATCAACCATATCCACTTTGTTCATGAATACAACTAATTTAGGAACACCTACTTGTCGTGCAAGAAGGATATGCTCTTTTGTTTGTGGCATGGGTCCATCAGTAGCAGCAACCACTAATATCGCACCATCCATTTGTGCAGCACCTGTAACCATGTTTTTTACATAGTCAGCGTGACCTGGACAATCTACGTGTGCGTAATGTCTTGCTAATGTTTGGTACTCAATGTGTGCAGTGTTAATAGTAATACCTCTTTCTTTCTCCTCTGGAGCTGAATCGATGGTACCGAAATCTGTTTTTTCTGCAAGTCCTTGACCTGCAAGTACAGAGCTAATAGCTGCGGTTAGTGTGGTTTTACCGTGGTCAACGTGACCAATGGTTCCAATGTTTACGTGTTCTTTAGAACGATCAAATGTTGCTTTTGACATGATAAAATTAAGTTATTCTTTCTTTTTTTAAATAATAAATGTAGAGCCAACGATGGGAATTGAACCCACGACCTCTTCCTTACCAAGGAAACGCTCTACCCCTGAGCTACGTCGGCGTTATAATACTAAACGCAATGCACAAAGGAATAGACCTAGAGGAAAGTCGGAACACTCATCTTCGGCTCAAACTAAAATCTACAAAACCTTTAGGCTTTGCAAGCTTCAGAGTTATACACTCAAAAGCACAGAGCGGGAGACGAGGCTCGAACCCGCGACCTACAGCTTGGAAGGCTGTCGCTCTACCAACTGAGCTACTCCCGCATTCATATTGCTCACTTTTCTTTCTTTCGGTCTCTCCAAAAAAACTGGTGGGGAGAGTAGGATTCGAACCTACGTAGCCGAAGCAGCAGATTTACAGTCTGCCCCATTTGACCGCTCTGGTATCTCCCCAGAAAAGAGCCGCCTATTGGACTCGAACCAACGACCGGCTGATTACAAATCAGCTGCTCTACCAACTGAGCTAAGGCGGCAATATGCTTAAAAAACGATAGGATATGTCAAAGAACTAAATACTTTCCATCACCCATCTGATTTTAAGGTGGGCAAAGGTAAGTATTTTTTTAAATGTACAAATCCTTTACTGTAAATTTTTCTATATTTTTTTCTAAAGACTAAAACAGAGGTCAATCATCAGTGCAGCAATAAAGCGTCAGACCTTCCTTTATAGCGCTTTATAGCCTTTTTTAACGATTCTATTGCAAGGTCAGTTGATGCTTCAAAAGATCGAGAAGTAACCGTTTGAATGAAGCTGTTTTGCTTTGCATTCAATTTTATCTCTATCGTCTTGTTCTCTTTCACAGATCTATTCTCAACCTTTAAGAAAACTTGAGCATCTATTATTCCCGAATAAAAGGTTTCTAGCTTCTCTAGTTTTTTACTAATGTAGCCTTGTAATTTTTGATCTGCCTTGAAATGGATTGCTTGAATTTGTGTGTTCATGTTTTTGTTACTGTTAAAATTAGTTGTAAAGATATTTAATCTGAAAACGGGTGCGTGTCCTTGTACACTTTTTTCAGTTGACTAATGTCATTGTGCGTATAAATTTGGGTAGCACCTAAACTAGAGTGTCCTAGAAGTTCTTTAATCGCATTGATATCTGCACCATTTTGCAATAAGTGTGTAGCAAAGGTATGCCTTAGTATATGCGGGCTTCTCTTTCCTAAGTGTGTTTTTTCAAGTGATTTCTTTACCAAATTATAAAGCCATTTTTCTGACAATTTATCTCCGTCGAATTTACAAAAAAATATTTCTGAATCAATATTAAAATCCGCCTTTATTTTATAAAAGGTATCGAGTTGTCGACCAAGCTCGGCTGAAAAGGGAATAATGCGCTCTTTTCTGCCTTTCCCTAGCACTTTCATTTCACCATTAACCAAAGATATACTGGCGTGCTTAAGTCCAATTAGTTCAGATCTACGTATACCTGTATGGTAAAAAGTTGAAATTATGCTAAAGGCCAACGCCGTATCATAATCTTTTACAGCAGATTCAAGTTCATCCAAAAGACCATGCATCTCTGAAACCTTAACAAAACTCGGAATACGTTTTTTTATTTTGGGGAGTTGTACCTCAATAGATATGGCATCAGCAACAGCTCCCTTCAGAAATAAGTATTTCGAGAATGACCTTACGGAGCTTACCTTCCGATGAATAGTTTTTGACGATATTTTTTGAAGCGCCAAAAATCTAATCCATTGACGCACAGATTTACTATCAGGCAACAACTGTTCCTGATTTGATTTTAAAAAAACCTCATACTGGATGAGATCTGTTAAATAAGCATTACAAGTCAGCAGCGAATAATTTCGCTCTCTATGCAAATACGCATGAAAATCGTGTACAGTTAAAATATTAGCACCCATTAAACAGTGCCAATATACCACGGATGTGGCTTAAAACAAAATACTAATTACAACAACCCTTATTTAGGGTTGTTCAGAGACTGCTTGTATCTAGCTTTGATAACCATCTTTCGTTTTACCACAGATGGTTTAATGAACTGTTGTCTCTCTCTCAATTCTTTCACGACTCCAGTTTTCTCGAATTTCTTCTTGTACTTCTTGAGAGCCTTGTCGATTGTATCGTTTTCTTTAAGATTTATTAATAGCATTTCTATAAAAAGGACTGCAAAACTAAAATTAATATTGAATAACCGTTATACTATTTTAAAATTTGGCGAGAAATAACAATTTTCTGTATTTCAGAAGTACCTTCACCAATGGTACAAAGCTTGGAATCACGGTAAAACTTCTCTACAGGAAAGTCTTTTGTATAACCATATCCACCAAAAATCTGTACGGCCTCAGTACTTGCGCGAACAGCCACCTCAGATGCATAGTACTTCGCCATGGCACTTTCTTTGGTTAGCGGCTTACCTTCGTTCTTTAAATAGCATGATTGATCAATAAGAAGCTGAGCTGCTTCAATTTCTGTAGCCATATCTGCAAGTTTAAAACTTATGCCTTGAAATGAGGATATAGGTTTACCAAATTGCTCTCTTTCTTTGCTGTATTGCAAAGCCGCTTTGAATGCACCTTTAGCTATGCCAAGCGATAAAGCAGCTATAGAAATTCTACCCCCATCTAATATTTTCATTGCTTGAATAAAGCCGTCTCCAAGTTCACCTAGCACATTTTCATCAGGAACAAAACAATTTTCAAAAATCATTTCTGCTGTTTCAGAAGCACGCATGCCTAGTTTATTTTCTTTTTTTCCTCCCTTGAACCCTGGAGTACCTCGCTCAACAATAAATGCAGAAATACCTCTACTATCTAAAAGCTCACCTGTACGAGCCAGTACGACCGCTACATTGCCAGAGATCCCGTGTGTAATCCAATTTTTAGCACCGTTTAACTCCCAACCGCCATCTACCTTTTTAGCTACAGTTTGCATTCGTAGGGCATCACTCCCCGTATTAGGCTCAGTAAGACCCCATGCTCCTATCCATTCACCTGAGGCGAGCTTTGGAAGGTACTTTTGTTTCTGTTCATCATTTCCGAAATATAGAATATGACCGGTACATAAAGAGTTATGCGCAGCTGTAGAGAGCCCAATACTGCCGCACACTTGGGCAATTTCATCTACCACTGCAGAATATTCAAAATAGCCAAGTCCAGAACCGCCATATTCAACTGGGACTAAAACACCCATAAAGCCTTGTTCTCCCATTTTTTTAAATAATTCAACTGGAAAATGTTGAGACTCATCCCAATCCATCACATAGGGTTTAATGTATTTAGCGGCAAAATCTTTAGCTGCCTGACGAATCATATCTTGGGTTTCAGAAGTTTTGAAATTCATATCTTTTGTTATTCTAAATCGAATGCAATGATATGGACTCTAGAAGCCGTTTGGAAATTAGTTTAGGTCTAAATAGGGAATTAGTCTACTAACGTCTTTCCCTTTAAAAATATGTAGTTCTTTCACTTCAGAAATTTGATTAAATCTACCATGTTGCTCTCTAAAGCTTACTATTGCACTTGCTTCTTTATAGCCAATGTAAGGGTGTTTTGCTAACTCAGCAGCAGTAGCTTTATTAACATCTAATCGAGTTATTACATTACTGTCAAAAACGAGATAAGGAAGGATACTTGAGACAAGTATAGAATCGAGCCCTTTAATCTCGTAAAGTTGTTGGGAATTATAGAACCCGCCATAATATCCTTTATATCTCAAGATTTTAGCAGCATAGCTTGGGCCAATTCCCCTAAGTTTTTCCAACTCAACTTGTGTTGCTGTATTTATGGATATAGATTGATTTTTATATTCTCTGCCAACTTTAATCTTGTCAGGCGCAGCAAACGACTTCGGTAGATTTGAGGAAACGTTCAGCGTTATGTAGGGCTCTAGTTTAAGGTACTCGTCATCTGTAATACTGTACATTTTTTTTACGTCCGCCTTAGTCCTGAACACTCCCCCTTTCTGACTGAAGTTAACTATATTTTTGGCCACTTTGTAAGGAACGCCCTTTTTAATTAAGCTTTCAAAATCGTCTTCGTTGGGATCAAAAAATTGTAAGACTTTTGGCTGTTTATTTTGGGCATTATTTGAACCATTAGATTTACTGAAACTAGAATCGAGATTGCTACGGCTGTTCTCATTAGCCTCAAGTTGACTGATTAAACGTGAGAATTTAGGCTCATCTAAAGGAATGTCATCTGTCAGAAATTTGCGAACACTAAAGTGGTATACACAAACTGTTAGTATAAAAAAAAGGAGGAAAAAAACTCCCCTCCTTTCGAAACTTGATATTTCTAAATATGATTTAAGCTTTATGAAAAGCTCATTTATCAATTGAATGCAGCTAATGTTTCAGCTCGATACTCGCCTGCGGCAAGCTTACCTTTTATGTCTTGAAATGCTTTTATTGTTTCAGCAACATCCTCAAGTGAGTGTGCCGCTGTTGGTATCAATCTAAGCATTATCACATCTTTAGGAACTACAGGGTAAACCACTATTGAACAGAAAATATTGTAGTTTTCTCTCAAGTCATGAATAAGGTGCGTAGCTTCTGGTATATTGCCTTTTAAAAGTACAGGAGTAACACAAGATGATGTAGTACCAATATTAAAACCTTCCGCTTTCAAACCATCCTGTAGCGCAGCGGTAATTTTCCACAAATTCGCTTTATGTTCGGGCTGCGTTCTTAGCATTTCTAATCTTTTCAGAGCACCTTTTACAAATACCATTGGAAGAGATTTAGCAAATATTTGTGAACGCATACTATAACGCAGATAGTTAATCATCATTTGATCGCCAGCAATAAAAGCACCAATAGATGCCATAGACTTAGCAAAAGTAGAGAAGTATATATCTATTCCATCCTGTATGCCTTGCTCCACGCCTGCGCCCTCTCCATTGGGACCTAAAGTACCAAATCCGTGAGCATCATCTACCATAAGTCTAAAATTGAACTTTGACTTAAGTGCGATTGTCCCTTTCAGATTTCCTTGGTTACCACTCATACCAAAAACACCTTCTGTAATTACTAAAATAGCACCACCTTGTTCTTCAGCCATTTTAGTCGCACGTACTAATTGTTTCTCAAGGCTATCCATATCATTGTGGGCATAAACAAAACGTTTACCTTGATGCAATCTAACTCCGTCTATTATACAAGCGTGAGATTCAGCGTCATACACAATAACATCACGTCTATCCACCAAAGCATCTATTGCAGAAAGAATACCTTGATACCCGAAATTTAGAAGAATTGCATCTTCCTTTTGTTCAAACTCGGCAAGTTGCCTTTCTAGTTCTTCGTGAAAATCAGTATTACCTGACATCATTCTAGCTCCCATAGGATATGCACACCCATGATCAGCTGCAGCGTCTGCATCTGCCTTACGTACTTCAGGGTGATTGCCTAGCCCAAGATAGTTATTAAGTGACCAGTTTAAAACAGTCTTACCTCTAAACCCCATACGTGGCGCCAGTTCACCCTCCAACTTAGGAAAGGTGTAGTAATGATGAGCTTCATTAGCAAACTGCCCAAGAGGGCTCTTTTTGCTTGCTATTTTTTCAAATAAATCCATGTAATTTTATAACAAAAATGTTGTGCAAAGATAAGAAGTAAAATGATTCGTAATAATATATGACTTAACGTTTTTTTTATGTTTTAAATATTGCATCAAAACATATATGCAACTATTGAAGAACTTTTTCGTATATCCATTATAAATACTTAATTTTGCGGGCATTTTCAATGAGATATTTCATTTACTTAATTCTTTTTCTAACAGCAACCAGCTGCTCAAAATACCAAACATTGGTAAAAAAAGGCACGCCTCAAGAAAAACTGGATGCCGCCAAAAAGTACTATGAAAAAAATGACTACCTGAGGGCTCAACCATTATTAGAAGAGTTACTAGGGCTTTATTATGGAAGAAAAGAACGAGAGGAAATTTACTATTTATATGCCCAATCTTACTTTGGTAATGAGGAGTATTTATTGGCTGGTTATCACTTCAACAATTTTGTTCAAACCTACGGATTAAGCCCAAAGGTAGAAGAAGCAAGTTACATGTCTGCAGTATGTTCTTTCAAAAAAGCGATGCCTTATGAGCTAGATCAAACACCAACGAATGCTGCAATAAGCTCACTACAAACCTTTATAAATCAATACCCAAATAGCACATACGTTGAGGATTGTAATTTAAAAATCGATCAACTACGTGCAAGAATACTAGTTAAAGTGTATGAGTCAGCTAAGCTATATCATAGCTTAGGATACTTCCAGAGTGCTATGGTTTCTTGTACCAATGCACTTGAAGACTTTCCGGACATGATTAACCGTTCAGAACTGAGTTACCTAGTAGTAGACGCATCCTACCAATATGCTAAAAACAGTGTTGCTGCTAAGCAAACAGAACGCTATGAGGTAACTTTGAAAAAAATAAAAGAGTTCAAAAAAGAATTTGGAGATTCTAGTTCATTTCAAAAAGATATCAAACGAATTTCAGAAAAAACAAACCAAGAATTAGCAATACTAAACAATTAACGTATATAGCCATATGAATAATAATAACGATATAGAAATCCCAAGCTCAACGATTACGCGTGACACCAGAACGTTAAGTGAAATGTCAGGTAATTTGTACGAATCAGTTGCGATTATTTCGAAACGAGCTAATCAGATTTCATCTACTGTGAAAGAAGAATTAGTAGCGAAATTAGAAGAATTTGCTTCTGATCATGATAATCTAGAAGAGATTTTCGAAAATAGAGAGCAAATTGAAATATCCAAGCATTACGAAAGTCTTCCAAAATCTACTATTATAGCTATAGAAGAATTTTTACATAACAAAGTTTATTTTAGAAATCCTGCAAAAGAAGGGTCTAAATAACAAAAAAATACTTCTAGGAGTCACAGGAGGTATAGCAGCATACAAAGCCGCTAGCCTTATTCGGCTTTTGATAAAAAGTGGTGCTCAAGTGAAAGTGGTTTGTACCCCAAATGCACTCGATTTTGTTACGCCACTCACCTTATCTACCTTATCTAAAAATGCGATTTATTCGCATTTTTTTGTTAAAGAAACCGGAGAATGGGTAAATCACGTAGAGCTCGGCAAATGGGCTGACGCCTTTGTGGTTGCTCCATGCACAGCTAATACGTTAACTAAAATGGCGAATGGCTATTGTGATAACCTTTTACTCGCTACCTATCTTTCAGCAGATTGTCCTGTCTTCTTTGCACCTGCTATGGATCTGGACATGTATTTACATCCAACCACACAGCACAATATAAGTACTTTATTAAGTTATAATAATATAGAACTGCCAACAGGAGAAGGTGAGCTAGCTAGTGGTTTGGTAGGGAAAGGCAGGATGTGCGAGCCAGAAGAAATTGAGCACATTTTGTCATCCTATTTTGAACGAGAAGAAAGTCTTTTGGGTAAAACTATTCTAGTTAATGCAGGACCTACACATGAAAAACTAGACCCCGTAAGATTTATTGGCAACTACAGTAGCGGCAAGATGGGTAAAGCTATTGCAAACGAGTTATCTAGCCGTGGCGCAATGGTTCATCTAGTATTAGGACCTGTAAGCGCTGATGGGCTAGATACTAAGATACATCTTACCAAAATTGAAAGTGCTCAAGAAATGTACAAGGCGTGTTCAGAAATTTTCACAACTTGTGATGCCGCAATATTGAGTGCTGCTGTGGCAGACTATAGACCAGCTTCTCAGGAAGACCAAAAAATAAAGAAAAAGACAGAAGAATTTAATCTAGAACTAGTAAAGACAGTTGATGTACTAAAGAGTTTGGGAGAGATTAAAAAAAACCATCAATTCTTAGCCGGGTTTGCCTTAGAAACCCAGAATGAACAAGAAAACGCGCTTTTAAAACTTGAAAAGAAAAATCTAGACTTCATAATACTCAACTCAATGAATGATAAAGGAGCAGGCTTTGGTAAGGACACCAATAAAATTACAATCTTAGAAAAGAATGGCAAAAAACATACATTTGAAACCAAACCTAAAAAAGATGTGGCCATTGATATTGTCAATTTATTAGCTACCTATTTATGAAATATATCGTATTCCTACTAAGTTTTGCTTTCTCTTTATCAACGTTTGCTCAAGATTTACAGTGTAACGTTCAAGTAAATTCAGATAATATACAAGCATCTAACAAGGCCATATTTGAAGATCTACAAAATGCCATAACACAATTCATGAATCAACGCAAATGGATAAGTGACAAGGTTCAACCTCAAGAGAAAATCAATTGTAATTTTGTCATAAATATTAAAAATCTCAATATTGACCAATTTGCAGCAGAGGTTAGTATAACCAGCAGTAGACCAGTTTATGGAACAACCTACAACACTCCTATTTTTAACCATTTTGACCAAGAGTGGTATTTTCAATATGCACAATTTCAAAGTCTGGATTTTCAAGAAAATGCCAATGTGATGCAGCTTACTACGCTACTTGCTTTTTATGCTAATATTATAATTGGACTGGATTTTGACACCTACGCCCTAGAGGGAGGTTCAACATTTTACAATAAGGCTCTGCAACTGCGAAATGCTGCACAAAATACCAATGGATGGGGACCAAGTGATGGTAGAGGTAATCGTAACAAATACTACGTAATAGATCAATTACTAGATGATCGATATAAGCCTTTGAGAGCGTCTTTATATCAATACCACATGATTGGTATGGATGTATTCAAAGATGACAATGAAGCTGCACGTAAGCAAATTTATGAATCATTAGAAAAAATAAGAACAGTTCAGGAGAGACTACCTAACTCCGTTATTTTCAAAATCTTCTTTAATGCAAAAAGAGCAGAATTAATAAACATTTTTTCAAAAGCAGATGCCGGACTTCAAAACCGTGCCATCGAATTACTGGGCAAGCTAGACCCCAGTAATTTGACGAACTACGAGAAAATAAAACAGTAACTTTTGTGAATTTACGCTATTAACTGGTAAATGTCATCCTAAAAATTTTTTCTATCTCTTCTCCAAATGGCAGTAGAATAATTCCTTTTTTATGCTCTATGTTTTTATTGTGATCGAGATAATCAGCTAATCCTTGCCAAGGTTCTAAGCATACATATGGCGCACCTGGCTTAGCCCAAATTCCTAGATAAGGAAACTCATCGATATTCATTTTTACCGCGTAAGTAGAATTCTTTTTTTGAAGCGAAACTTCTTTAGAATTCAAACCTTGAAAAATAAGGGCATCGTTATCAAATATAGTTTTATCCATAGAGATACGATCTGTTTGAATTATATCAATTTCATTCTCGTTAATATAAGGACCACTGAGTTGATTGCTTTTTATGAATTCTTTTTCACTGAATATTATTTCAAAATCGCTGATAGGACTTGCATTAAAACCCGGATGACCTCCAAAGGATACTGGTAATGTTCTGTCGTCATCATTAATGACCCTAAATGTCTGACTAAGATTATTAGCTTCAAGCGTATAGGTAATCAAAAAAGTAAATTTAAATGGGTACGAATGGAGTGTTTCCTCGTCATGTTGCAGAACCAAGCAGACAGAATGCTCGCTTTGATGTAGCAATTCGAAATTCTTATTTCGGGCAAAACCATGATGACTTAATGAATATGTTTCTCCTTGATATGTATACTCATGGTCGAGCAAACTTCCTACTATAGGGAAAAGATTAGGTGCATGTTTAGGCCATACTTCACCTGCTTGCCAAATAAATTCAGTTCCCTCAGAATCTATAACAGAACACAACTCGGCTCCTAGCCTATTTATGTTAACCGTAAGGAACTTATTTTGTATAGAATATTTGCTAATCATATTATTTGCAATATTAATTCAAATCTAAAGTTCTAAAAGTCTAAAATCACATACTGAAGTTGCATCTTTAGACCAAGGACCTTAAATTATTTTAGAAGCTATTCTTATGTTATCGGTGATTTCCTAGATTACGGTAATTAGGTAGTTAAATTCATATTCTTGTACTCTAAAGGAATTTTCCTGTTTTTCATTTAATAGCATGAAATTTAGAAGTCCGACAAATAAACATAAACTTCATAATATAAGGAAACAATAACAACCCTTGTAAAACGCTGTATTTCCAATACTTTCGTATAGAATGAAATACATTACTTACAAACCAACCTTAAAGGACTTTATCATCTGGTTGACTATATTGATTTTAGCTTTATTGGTTTTTACGCTGTTTTCAGGTTGTAAAAAAGTAGATAACATAACTGCTAAAGTAAATTATAGCATCGAAGGAAAATGGTTGCTGGAAAATGCAAGCGGCAGTAATTTACCTCCCAACACAATGTATGAATTTAGAAACGGGTTAAAGTATACCTATTATGGGGGAACAGAGAATGTAGATGACAGTTATTGGTTAAGTCTTGATAGTTCTGATGCCATTCCTAATCCCAATAAATATACATTTACGAATGACTCATTAACGATTGATAGTAAAATAATCTATAACCTGACATTCGATTGTGATGGCAATTTGATAAACATCGATTTTCCCGGAGTTCTTGAGCCAAGTACCTGGCGATGGTGGAGAATAGGAATAGATCCCCGAAATTGCAACTAATCTCCTGCAAAATGATAAGGAATAGCGTTTATTTAGTCTAAACGACTTACCTTAGCACAAGACCATCAATCTTATAAAGATGCGTCAGGTTTTAACGAAAACGAAAGTTTAGTTCTGTATTTATTGTTTAGGCTGCAGATTATGTACTACGTAAAAAGACTTATCTCACCAATTAGCTACTCATAAAATTAAATCTTAGCGATTCTTATGGTGTGTCTCCCTCATTTCTTGCCCAAAGCACAGATAGTTGCCTATCATTGCTTATAAATAAAAAAAGCAATGCTAAAAGATCTAATCAACGAACTAAAAAATGGACAAATGAAAAAGTTTATTATTCCAATAGTATTAGTAATACTCCTGTTACTTTTTAAGCCGTGGGTTCAGGTAGGCGCTGGTGAAAGAGGAATCGTACTTAATTTTGGTGCGGTACAAGACGTAGTTTTAAATGAAGGTATTCATTTCAGAATTCCTATTGTTCAGAAAATCATCCCTATGGATGTTAAAATTCAGAAAGCCAATACTGATGCAGCCTCGTCATCTTCAGACCTTCAAGATGTTGACTTATCCGTAGCACTTAATTATCACATTATTCCAGATAAGGCAAATTTAGTCTATCAAACTATTGGTCTATCTTTCAAAGAACGTATAATAGATCCAGCTATTCAAGAAGTGATGAAAGCAGTAAGTGCGCGATATACAGCAGAAGAGTTAATCACGAAAAGGCCTGCAGTTAGTTCTGAAATGCAAGAAGCTTTAACCAATAGACTATTAGCATCCCATATTTCTGTTGATGCATTCTCTATTATCTCATTTAGTTTTTCCCAAACATTTACTGATGCTATTGAAGCCAAACAAACTGCAGAACAAAATGCCTTGAAAGCAAAAAGAGACTTAGATAGAATAAAGGTAGAAGCTCAACAAACCGTGGCAGCAGCAACAGCTGAAGCAGAGGCATTGCGTTTACAGAAGATGAATATTTCACCTGACTTAATTGAATTGCGAAAGATTGAAGCCAATCTTAAAGCCATTGAAAAATGGAATGGAATCTTACCTACGGTAACTGGTGCAGGTGCTGTACCATTTATTGGCGTTGGTGAGAAATAAGATTTGTTAGCTAACTACAGCTATGGTCAATCTATATAAAAAGTTATATTCTTCCAACAATATAAATGAGTATCATTGGGCAGCAGAACCTTTTTATTTACCGATAATTAGCAATATAAAATCAAAAAAGTAACTGCTATGTTCTATAAAAAACACACCTTCCTATGAAAATACTTTTTGCCATAACAGTTACAATAACTCTTATTTTTATTATCATTCAATTATTTGCTAAAAAAAGTCAGCAAGGGATAGAAACATATCCTTATACTGTACTAAAAACTTACGACGGTTTTGAGATACGCCAATACGAATCACGATTATTTACATCCGTTAAGCTAACCTCTAATGACTATAGTAAAGTTTCAAGTAAGGGTTTCTCTATTTTGGCCGGTTATATTTTCGGAGGTAATGAAACCAATGAAAAAATCGCTATGACCTCTCCGGTAGCTATGTCATTAGACGATTCTATGACGATGATGTTTATGGTGCCAAAAGATAGTGAGAATAAGCTCCCAAAACCAAATGACCATCAGATTCAGTTTAAAGAAGAACCTGCAAAAAAAGTCGCTGCAATCACTTTTGGGGGATGGGCAAATCAAGAAAAAATAGATCAGTATAAAACACAATTAATTGAAGCACTTAAAGCACAGAACATAGCTTTCACTGATCAATTTTATTTTCTGGGATATAATGCCCCTTATGAGACGAGCAATCGAAGAAATGAGGTTATTGTCGTTTTAGAAAATCTACCTATGGAGTGATATTACTTACCCATCGGTCTTTGAAAGACTAATATAATTCTAGACCAGAGGAGACAAAATGCATGGAAGTTAATTGAGGATACCATATCAAATATTCTAGCAGATACCATAAGACGGTCTTATATGTAGATTTAGTTCAAAGCAGAGCTAGTAGACACAACCATAGTCCAACGTCTTGTTTGACACTGGCTACTTTAGAAAACGGTCGAAACGAACCGAAAAACAGTGGAGAATATCGGAATCGAACCGATGACCTTTTGCATGCCATGCAAACGCTCTAGCCAACTGAGCTAATCCCCCATGTACAATCACAATATATCTTAAAACCTATTAGAAATTCTAAGCGTCATAAGAGCACAAAAATAATCCTAATCTACAAACAACAAACTACTATCTCCGTAACTTAAAAAACGAAAATTATGCGACTGCGCTTCTTCATAGATATTTCGCCAGTTTTCTCCCACTACACTGGCTATTAGCATCAGTAACGTACTCTCTGGCAAGTGAAAATTCGTCACCAAACCAATACAACTTTTAGGTTTATAATGGGGTAAAATCAGTATTTCTGTTGCTGCCTGTAATGTATCAATGGCATTTAACTCCATATAGCGCTTAACTTCTTTGAGGGACTCGTTATAAGTTAAGTGGGCACTCGCGGCATACGGCTCCAACTTATCTACCATCATCTTGGTATCCCCTTTACTTAACTGAACACCAATCCAATAGATGCTTTCTAATACGCGCATAGAGGTAGTGCCCACACATACACGCTTGCTTTTTGACATGAGAAGATCTAGAGTAGCTTGTGTAATCTCAAAATGCTCTCTGTGCATATCATGATCCATTACATTATCCTCTTTTACGGGCAAAAATGTTCCTGCACCTACATGCAGCGTAACTTCTCCTAAAACTACACCTTTGGCCTTAAGGACACTTAGTACACGATTTGTAAAATGCAATCCCGCCGTGGGTGCTGCTACACTTCCGGCATTTTTAGCAAAAACCGTTTGATAGGTTTGTGCATCAGATGGTTCTGTATCCCGATTGAGATAAGGCGGTAAAGGCAACTCCCCAATAATACCCAACAAGTGTGTAAAGCTCTCTCCGCTAGTCCAGAATAACTCCACTATACGCTCGTCTCTGTCTATTAGCCTAGCACCCATTATGGATGGATTCTCAGCAAGCAAAATAACTTCGTTGTTCTTCCATTTTTTACTATTGCCAATTATACACTTCCATCTACAACTTAAAGTAGCATTAAAAATAGCCTCATAGCTCGCAGGGAAAATAGGCTCAAGAAGCAATACTTCAATGGTTGCTCCACTATCTCGCTTAAAATAAAGCCGAGCAGGTATTACCTTGGCATTATTCATCACTAGCAGCGTATCACTATCCAAAAAATCTCCTATATTTTTGAACACAGAATGCGTCGAGATACCTTTTTGATAGACTAGCAATTTGCTTTCATCTCTCTTAGCTAAAGGATATTTAGCTATTTGTTCATCTGCAAGAGGAAAATTAAAATCTGACTTTCTTATCATTTAGTAAATGGTTTGATATCGCTTACCTGGCAGCGAAGTTATACAGTTTTTCATTTCTAATTCTAATAAAGTCATGGCTAATACACTGGAGCTAAAACCCGCATGTGCCATTAATTGGTCTATTCCCATCTCTCTGTTCTCTCGAATCAAGGCAAGAATCATTTGCTCATTATCGGTAAGCTCTACAAATAACTGGCGCTGTGTTTGTTTCTCTATTTTTACATCCCAGTTTAATAATCTCACCAAATCGTCAATTCCTTCAATTACATTAGCTTTATGGCTCTTGATTAAATAATTACAGCCAGCAGAATATTTTGCACCAATATTTCCAGGAACAGCTAAAACATCTCGATTATACTGATTTGCAATTTCGGCCGTGATAAGCGAGCCTCCACTAATAGCCGATTCTACTACTATAACGGCATCTACCATCCCCGCCACAATTCTATTCCGTTTTGGAAAATTTTCTCTGTCTGGAGCTGTACCTGAAACAAATTCGGTTATTACGGCTCCTTTGTGCGCTAGCATATCTGTTGCAACGTTGGCATGCACTGAAGGATAAATCCTATCCAATCCATGCGCTACCACACCATAGGTATTGAGTCCCATCTTTAAACACTGCTTGTGTGCCCAAACATCTACACCATATGCTAATCCGCTTACTATAGTAGCATTATAGGGAAGCATGTCATCTATGAGCTGGTTAATAAATTGCCGGCCATAGGCTGTCATGTTACGTGTACCTACAATGGCGATACATTTTTCTGGAGATAAATTTCCATTTCCCTTTACATAGAGCAAAATAGGACAATCTGGAATATTTTTGAGCCTTACAGGATAGTTAGCATCTAAAAAAAAGATAGGTTTAATATCATTTCTAACTATAAATTGACACTCGATTTCCGCTTCAGTAAAATCACTAAATCCTTTAATATTCCCAGCTAATACATCGCCTACGCCTGGTATTTTCTTTAAAAAGGAAATAGATTTATTGAAAATAGGCTCTACCCCGCCACAATACCCTATTAGGTTTTTTGCCAGTACACTTCCAATACCCGGAATTTGTGTGAGCGCTATTTTATAGACTAAATCTTTATCCACGTCAATAGTGACGAAAATATAGTAGTAAACGAGAAAGAAAAGAAAAATTTCTATTTTATCGTATTGGTATTAACCGTAGCTGCCCCAATTAACTCATCGTAACCGTAATAAATATTTTTGTGATAAATTAACAAGGTGTAATCATTTTCTGTTTCTTGATGATTCCCCTCAGTCATAGTATAATCTAAATGGCCATCGTTGTCTTTAAGAACCACGTGATAATTGTAGTAACTCTGCTTGAGCAGTCTAGACACGCTATACATCTTGTAATCTGGCCAGTATTTCATTTTAAACTCTTCCTTGTGCTGCCAGTCTGTGAGCTCACCATAAATATAAAGATCACCTAAATCCCTAAGATCATTACTTTTATAATAAAAATGAACCATAGCGTAGTCGCCATCTTCCACTACATTAGTTCCGTCACTATTTGCAATCTCTCGTTTACCGTTATAATCAAGCCAACGTACATAGTTTAGGTGAAATCTAGGCTCATCTGGTCTCAATACGCAATTTTGAACAGTATCCGTATATTTTTTAATTACGTTATTACTAAAATTACGCAATGACCGTATATCAAAAAATCTAAATTCATTGGTCCCTGGAAATAAGTTCTTGTCTTCATAATTAAATGAAAGCTCATTATTATTAACAAATAATGGTTTTAAGTTATAAATAGCATTATTCCAGCTATTATTTTGGAGAACGGTTACGTTAACATCCAAAAAAGGATTGGGGATAGTGAATCCTTCATAATTAACTGAAAAATCAACTTCTTGATGCGTAAATCTATACTCTGGATCTGTAGCACTTCGTATATTCGTGCTTATACTCGTATGCCTGTCAAGCACCATAAACCTTCGAGTTAGCACGACATCTTCAAGGTCAAAATTTCGATAAATTTTTAAAATATAATTGCCAGACTTGGTAATTTCCATATCCTTTTCTGGAAAATTCAAGGCGTAATGGGTAAACCTCTGATAGGTGTTCGTTGAAAATTTAAAGTCAACGATATCTCCCATCAGTTTGCCACTGATATATTCCATCTGCTGGAGTGAAGATTCTTGCCAATTTCGATCACAGTGAATATAGGTGTAGTTAAAAAACTCATTGTTCGGACTTAAAATATCAAACGATAATCTAAGCTTTTCGCTGCTACCTAAAGCTATCAAAGGAAGTGGGTCGTAGATACTAATTGCCTTTTGTAAAATAACTGTGCGTATATCATCCCCATAACTGGTATTGTCATACGTCACAGACTGGGCGTTTGCCCCAAAAATGAGAACCAATAGGAATATTACTGTAAGTTTAAATTTCATGAATTATAGTATTATCAAATATAGGGACATTGTTTAGTTTACACAGAAAACTCCTACCGCAGAAATAAAGTATGGAGGCTATCCGCTTATTTTACAAATGATTTTTTTTTGCTTCGTTCCAGACTTCATCCATTTGCGCCAGTGACATTTCTTCCCATTTCAAGCTGTTTGTGTTAGCATATGCTTCAATAGCCTCAAAACGGAGTTTAAACTTTTTGTTGGTCTTCTCTAAGGCATCATCTGGGTTTATCTTAAGCCAACGCGCATAATTTACCAAGCTGAAAATAAGATCGCCAAATTCCGCTTCCTTCTCTTCGCCTTCGGCTTCTTTAAATTCCTGAAGCTCTTCTTCCACTTTTTCCCAAACGTCATCTTTGTTCGGCCAATCAAAACCAACTTGCGCTGCTTTGTCTTGCATACGCATGGCCTTTACAAGGCTGGGCATCGAGTTTGGAACTCCACCAAGTACAGTTTTATTAACCCCTTCTTTTAGTTTGAGTTGCTCCCAGTTTTGTTTCACCTCTTCATCATCCTTTACTTCTACATCTCCATAAATATGCGGATGACGATAGATCAGTTTTTCACATACGGAGTTTAAAACGTCTGTCACATCAAATTGCTGCTTCTCCTCCCCTATTTTAGCATAAAAGACAAGATGTAAAAACAAATCTCCAAGCTCTTTCTTTATTTCGTCACTATCATTCTCTAAAATAGCATCACTTAGTTCATAGGTTTCTTCAATGGTAAGATGACGTAGGGTCTCATTGGTTTGCTTGCGATCCCAAGGACATTTTTCACGCAAATCATCCATTATGTTTAGGAGCCTGCCAAAAGCTTCTAGCCTTTTATCCATTATAGTATTTTATTGTCTTTCATTAGACCGATAAAGTTCTCTTTGTAATTTTTGCCGATGGGAATTTTAATACCACTCACCTCACAAATGGAAGTAGAGAATGATGCGACTCGATTTCTATTTACTATGAAGGAACGATGCACCCTACTAAACAATTCTTCTGGCAATTTCTTCTCCATATTTTTCATGGTTTGGAGGGTCACTATCTTCTTGTCATTCTCTAAGTAAATTTTTACATAGTCAGCAAATGCTTCAATATAAAAAATATCATTATAGGCCAGTTTAATAAGCTTTTGATTTGCTTTCACAAAAATGAAATCATTTTCCATATCTGTCTCGGCAATATCTTCCGTCACTTGTATTTTTTGATACTCTTTAGCCTTTTCAATAGCACGTTCAAAGCGATCATAAGCTATCGGTTTCAATAAATAATCTAAGGCATTGAGATCAAAACCTTCAACAGCAAAATCTGGATGTGCAGTGGTAAAAACAAAAAGTGGTTTTGTTTCTAACGATTTAATAAAACTTAAACCATTAATTTCAGGCATCTGAATATCCAGAAACATTAAATCAACTTTTCTGCTTTTTAACACTTCGCTTGCTTCTGCTGCATTATTGCAGCGGGCTATTAAGGTAAGATCCGGGTGTCTGTTGACATAAGCTTCTATTATGTCTAATGCTAGAGGTTCGTCATCTACGGCTATACAATTCATATTTTAATAATTTAAGTTAATTTTATATCTAAGGAAACCTTGAATTCTGTTTCTGTGCTGGTCACTTCTAACGCATGTTGGTTAGGGTAAAGTAAATTTAATCTTTTTTTAACGTTAATGAGGCCAATCCCACCTTGATACCCGATTTGCTGACTTATTTCGCTACCTGTACTTGGTTTACTATTGGTTATTTCGAAATGCAAATTATCTTCATGCGTTCCTACTGATACCTTTACAAAACCATTCAATCTATCTTTACCTAAGCCATGCTTAAAACTGTTTTCTACAAACGGAATAAGTAGCATTGGGGCTATCTCACACGAATCTGTTTCTCCTTGTATTTCAATTTGCAAATCCATACGATCTCCATGCCTAACCTTTTCTAGCTCCAAGTAACTCCTTAAATACTTTATCTCTTGCGTTAAACTTACTTTTTTTTCACTCCCTTCGTACAACAGATAACGCAAAATATCACTTAGTTTTAAAATTAAATCCGGTGTGAAATCAGATTTTTGAAGTGATAAAGCGTAAATACTATTTAAACTATTGAATAGAAAATGCGGATTAATTTGTGATTTAAGGTACTTCAATTCGGTCTCGGCATTTAACGTCTCTAACACTTTAGCAAGGCGTTCTTTCTCGTACCAATGTTTCACCAATTTTAGACTCATGGTAATGGCCGTTGTGTAAATAATAGCCATAGCAGTCGTCAACAAAAAGCGCGGGGAGAGTAGCGATAATTTATCCTCTGGACCAATGGTATTTAGGGCTAAAAAAGCTCCCGACTCTAAAAAGGTTCCAAGAGAAATAGTGAGTGATATTGCTGCAAAATACTTTAAATAATCCCTTTTTTGTAAAAAGACAGGAAAGAGAAAGTAGATATTAAAATAACTCACCAATGCATGAATAGTTACAATGACGAATGAGTTGATATAAAAATCTAACGTGCTACTTCCGGGACTAAGCACATAGACCCAAAACATAAAATAAACCAGCCAAAGTAAAACATGATGAAGGTTATACTTCGTGAGTTGCTTGTACTGGGTGCTGTTAATAAATGACTTAACGGTGTGCTCCATTTTATTCAAACCAAAGGTAAAACAAGAAATAAGATATTGGCCATAGCTAGGCTAAATGTCAGCTAAATATCTACTAACCTCTTATTTATTAAAATACCGAAGAAGAGCGTAACTCCAATCCAGTACATTAACGCCTGCTTTGAAGTAGTTATTATCGTCTGCATTCGTTATTATGTTATCTGTAGTCCTGTGCTTGTGACTTATGTTTATACCAGATGAAACGGCCAGAAAAACAATAAGATTAAGCACCACAAGTGCAATAATAACTAAGGTTGATTTCGGTATAAATTTTGGTCTTTTAAGCATAAAGTGACTTTGCACGATTACTAATTTAAGTTTTACGAATATAGTGCCAAAAAGTTACCTTACCATTTTCGTCGGTAAATATGACAGATGTATCGGCAAAATGACCGGTTATATTATGTTTAATCGAATACCTTTGCGTCATGCAATTTCTAGTAGTACTTGGATTAATTCTTACCCTTTTAACCATCGCCTTAATAGGTATGGCCGTTCGACTTTTTTTAGTAAAAAATGGAGAAGTCAGAGGCGGTTGTGCGGGTAAAAACCCGATGATGCAAGAAGAAGGAGTTGCGTGCACCATGTGCGGCGCAATGCCTACCGAAGAATGCAAGAGCGAAGAGGCCCCTGCCTAATTTTATTCTACTTCCTCGTTATCGGGTAACGTCTACTGTTGTTTTGGATGGACGTATTGTCGGATATAAATGCGATTAAAAACATATATCCCGAACAGGCTAGCCAAAACACAAATCCCGTAGGCCACTAAATAGTAATCTGTATTGGTGAAATATTCAAAATCTTTGCACTGTTCAGCCCAATTTTCTCCGCGATAAGGGCAATCATGAAAATTATCAAATAGTCCGAAATAAGCAAAAACAGTGGCCGGAAGTAATAACTGCAACGCAATTGTAAACGCTTTACTTATACTTGATCTTAGCCATTTGGCTCTTATTAACAACATAAAAATAACGACAAGAACCGTAATAAGAATTAGGTTAAACTGAATCTCTGTATTAGAAGGTAACCAGCGAAATACAGTGAGCAGTCCGTTGGCTATCATCACAAACATTCCCGTAAGAGCCACAACAAGCATTGACCAACCAAAATCTATTATTCTCACTGAACATACTATAAATAAAATAGTACTCAAACTAAGAGAGAAGATAATATAATAAAGCCAAAATCCTAATGAGGAACCTATAAATACGTCATCCTTGGTAATTACTGCTGAATATGTCCCTAACGTACTTTCAAAACGATTTCTATCCCCAATTTGATTAAAATCCGGACTATTGTAATATTCTGTGTCTCTATACTTGGCAACATGCAAGATATGTTGTTTGAAAATTTTTTGAACATCCTTATCCTTGATTTCACCATAATATCGGGGTGCCGCATCTATAAAATCGTGCATTTCTTGATGAGCTTGAGCCACACTTATGGTATCCCAACCATAGCGCGCATAACATTGCAACGATGTGTCTCCGATATAATTGCCATCTACCTCACTATGAGCTATTTCTCTATAAAGAATGAGATTACCTGTGGCTTTATCTAGCCGATACGTCTCTACAATAGTTTGCTTCCCTTCTGGAGATTGATCTACTTCCAAATCACTATCACTTACCATGCTTACTGATGCTGCATATACTACCCCAGTGAACTCCTTTTGATAAAAGTGAGAATATCCTTTGTTTAATATCGACAGGTCTTCAATAAATTGACGTTCATCTATCTGTTTACTAAACTTATGATGCATTCCTACCCCAGCTATAAATGGCGTTGCTGTAATGATAAAAAATACAATCACGAACGTTATAAAACTTAAGTAGGGATTTTTATAAGGCAAATGGTGGTGTACACGCAAAGAGTTAAATTTAATTTGCCGTATAAAATACATAATTCCTGCCAGAAGCATTGGCAAAATCGCAAATTGAAGTAGGCCATATCCATAATCATTTACTTCTCTCATAGGCGGCATATTCGTTATGTTATAAGCCCACCCAAAGGCATAAAAAGTTAATGCCATTATGGTTAATATAGGAAGATAAATATGAACTCCAAGAATCCATATTTTCGGATAAGACTTGCTTATACGAACATCCCAGTTTTTAAATCTTTGAAGCATCAGTTATTAAAAAATCGTTTAGTTGAGTTACTCAAATTCCTAAAATACTTAATCTCCATGTCGTTATCACTCAGAGTCTTTAAAAATATAGAAACGGATTGCTTCGTAGTTATTTGGTAATAAGGACCTACAATACATACCTTATATCCCATACTATCAAAGTAAGTTTCTGTATCATGCCCGTCTCTATCATTAAGTTGGAGCTCGTACACATGCTCTTCGTCTAGAGATATATTGGCTAAATTTCCGTTATACAACACTTCTCCCTTTTTAATAAATAGCATTTGGTCTGCCACAGATTCTATTTCATGCAATTGTTGACTACTAAGAATTACAGCTAATGGATAGTCTTTTTTCGCTAATAATTTTTTTAAATCAGAAAGAAATTTCTGTTGTGTATTTATGTCTAGATTAGCTAGTGGCTCATCCAAAACCAATAATCGGGGATTGCCTATAAGAATTCGAGCTAACTCAAATCGAAGCCTATATCCTGTCGATATCTCAGTCCAATTAAGTTTTCGATATTCTTGCAAACCTAAAAAATCTAATAACTTGTCCAACTCTCCATCAATATTGTCGGCAGAAATACCTTCTAAGGCAGCTTTTATTACCAAGTTTTGCTCTAGTGTACCGTACCACCTTGGTATACGCTGGGGGATAAAACCAATATTGTTTTTTAATTCTAACCAATTGGTATGGCTATTTGCTTCAATTCCAAAATAGTGAAATTGACCATTGGCTTTGGTTTCTCCCGCTATAATATCAAGTAATGTGGTCTTACCATTTCCATTTTCTCCAACAACCCCCGTTATTGAACCTGCTAATAGCGAGAGTTGGTCTACGGATAGTTGAAACCCGGATCGGTTAAATTTCTTTTTAAGGTTCTCAACCTTGAAAATCTCTGTCATAAGTTTATATATGATGTTGTGCGAACGCTATTCTTAACTTATAAAGTACACTATCCACGTATTTTCATTCAATTTATAATAAGCTACTTCGTTAACCTAAATCTATATTGCAAGCCTAGATAAGGATACGAAACATCGCGTAAAGGGACATCACACTCGTAACTAAACGGTGAATTTTCTAATTCTTCTACTTGATCAAAACCTTGTGCAAAGCTTATACGCACAAACGGCTGAACAGTTAATCTATCGTTTAAAAATTTACGTTTGAGCTGATAGTGCAATCCAATGCCTTCCTCCAGCACGAATTTTCCGTGACACGAAACAACCAGCCCACCAATATCTTTGGAGCCCGTACGGAATTCTCCAAATCTACCCTGTATACTTGCATCTATACCCCATCCACTGGCCAAGGTGTAACCCAACTGATATCCTACTCCTACGTTTCGCTGATCAGAGCTCGCTTTGTCATAGCTAAAGTATAACGAGTGGGTGTAGGTATTTACTTTATAGGAAACACCGAGTACTTGGCGCACGGTCGTATATAAGTATTTCGATTCCCCAAAGAGTTCAAATGAACTTTGAGCACCAGAAGCGCCTGCAAGTATTAGGGCAAAAAGAACTAGAGGATATCTCATTTACGCTTAACGAGTAAAAATAGGGGATAGTATCAATTCCATGTCTCAAGCCTTCTCTTCATACACCTGCACCAACTCGATACATGTTTTTATCGCAGCTTCCATGTCTTGCACGCTCACATATTCGTGTTTGCCGTGTATGGCCATTTCACCGGTAAAAAGATTCGGACATGGTAAACCCATAAACGATAAGCGTGAGCCATCCGTACCTCCACGAACAAGGTCTTGTCTAGGTTTTATGCCCACACGATGCATCGCCTCTACGGCATATTCTTCTATATAGGGTTTGGTATCTAGCACTTCTCGCATATTGCGATATTGTTCCTTTATTCTAGTTTCATATCTAGCACCTGGAAATCGGGCTATAGTTGCTTCAGCTAGTTCAATCAATACGGCCTGGTGATTCTCCAAATTAGCCGTAGTAAAATCTCGTATTAAGAAATCAACACTCGCTGTTTCCAACTGTCCTTTCAAGTTGTAGGGATGAACAAATCCTTCAGAACCACTCGTTGTTTCTGGCGAAAAACCTGTTGCCGGTAAGGATTCCATAAAATGACTAATAACTTTTACTGCATTCACCATTTTACCTTTTGCATACCCTGGGTGCGCACTTATACCATGAAATGTAATAGTCATAGCGTTCGCCGAAAACGTGTCACCTTCGAGTGAGCCTCTTGGCCCTCCGTCTAAAGTATATCCAACATCGGCATTCAGTTTTTTCATGTCCAGCATTTCTACTCCCCTTCCTACTTCTTCATCTGGTGTAAATAGAATTCGGATATCCCCGTGCTTAATTGTTGGATTGTTTACCAATTCTGCCGCTAGTTGCATTATGATGGCCACCCCAGCCTTATCGTCTGCTCCAAGGAGAGTCTTCCCACTCGCTGTAATTATATCGTCTCCGATACGCTCTGATAAATACTTATGTTGTGCGATGGTAATAACCTGAGTAGTATCGTCTGGCAAGATGATATCTTGACCTTGATAATTAGCATGAAGTATGGGCCTAACGTCTGTCCCACTGCAATCTGGCGCTGTATCCACATGAGAACAGAAGCAAATTGTCTCCAAATTCTCTTTAGCTGAAGTGCTCGACAACGTACCAAACACATAACCATGTTCATCCATATAGGCATCATTAACACCTATAGACAATAATTCTTCTACCAGTATGTTACTTAAATTTTTCTGCTTTTCGGTACTTGGAAACAAGACGCTGTTAGGGTCACTTTGTGTATCTATTTGTACATAACGCATAAAGCGTTCGGCTACATTTTTGGCTAGATCATTCATGCTTTTTAATAAAGTAAAACAAAGTAAGCGATTATTTTTTGTTCTAATCTATTCTAGCAAAACATATTAGGGTGAGAAGTTTTCTCTCGTCTGCGTTATCAAGGGATACGCTTCTTAACCTTTATTCTACGTACACGCCCTTCAGTGAAGTTCCATCGTCATAAATAAAATAGGCTGAAAGGCTCTTATTTGCTTTTATAAGCTTAGTTGCCTCATCCAGACCCAAGACCATACATGCGGTAGCATACGCATCTGCAACGGCACAATAATCGTGCAGCACACTTGCACTTTTCAATGTATTTATAACCGGCTTACCACTTCTAGGATCTAAGGTGTGACCAATTATATTTCCATTAACTTCATAAAAGTTTTGGTAATTTCCACTTGTGGCTAAGGATACGTTTTCAAGCTCCAAGACAGTGAAGAAGTCTGAAGGATTTGCATTGATTATTGGTGTATTTACGCCCACCTTCCAAAATGTTCCTTCATCATTCTTACCTTTCACTCTAAGTTCTCCACCCACCTCTACCATAAAATCCATAACCCCGTTGGTTTCCAGATAAAGCGAAATAATATCTACTAAATAACCCTTGGCGATAGCATTAAAATTAACTGCAACAAGAGAATCTAGTTTATAGGGATTACCCTTTTCATCAAACTGTATTTTTTCCATTCCTTGATGCTTTTTACACTCCTCAACATCTGAATCTTTCATAAATACACCATCTTTTTTAGCCCTATTATAGACTTCAAAAAGTGATGCTGCAGATGGATCAAAAGCACCTAACGTTTCTTGCGTAATCGTTTTAGATAAAGTCAGCATCTCGATAAAATGCTGCATATCGTCAGTATAATGATCATACTCTGAGGGAATTTTCCAAATAGAATCAGAATTTGAATTGAATGCTGTTACCATCGAATTAACCTGATACGTGGATAATCCGTGATTTACCGCAACCGTTATGGAGTCAATCTTTTGGGATAAATTTTTAATCTCGTCACCCAAATAGGAAATATGATATGTTGTTCCAATCGCATTACCTTCAAGTCTCTGAGTAACTATTTTCTTATCACTACTGCAAGACTCCAGTATTGATAACACAAAAAAAAGGCAGATTAATCTGCCTTTAGTTTTATAATTTAAATTCATTTGAATTTTCGCTGAATTACTTAACCGCCAAAATCGTCAAATGCCACATTTTCAGGAGGAACGCCCCAATCGTCACACATTTTAAGTACCGCTTGGTTCATCATCGGAGGTCCACAGAAATAGAATTCAATATCTTCAGGCGACTCATGTTTACTTAAGTACTGATCTATCACGGCTTGATGTACAAAGCCCGTAAATCCATCTCCAGTGGTATCGTTAACATCTGTTTTAGCAACCCAGTTATCTTCTGGTACAGCATCCGATAGGACGATGAAAAATTTAAAGTTAGGGAAGTCTGCAGCTATTTTATTGAAGTGATCTAGATAAAACAATTCTCTTTTACTTCTTCCTCCATACCAATAGGTTACTTTTCTACCAGTTTTTAGTGTGTGAAATAAATGGAAAAGATGAGATCGCATAGGCGCCATTCCAGCTCCACCCCCTATGTACAGCATTTCTGCTCCAGTTTCTTTTATGAAGAATTCTCCATAAGGGCCTGAGACAGTTACTTTATCACCTGGTTTACAACCGAAAACATATGAAGAACAAATCCCCGGATTTACATCCATCCATTTGTTATTTTTTCTATCCCATGGCGGGGTAGCAATACGTATGTTCAGCATAACGATATTACCCTCTGCTGGGTGATTAGCCATCGAGTATGCTCTAAAAATTGGTTCATCATTAATCATTTTGAGATCCCAAAGAGCATATTTATCCCACTCAGATTTAAAATCCATAGGGTCTCTACCCAATGCAACCAACTCTGGATGAGCAGTAATATCTATAGTACTAAAATCAACTTCTATTGGTGGAACATCCACTTGAATATATCCTCCTGCTTCGAAATCAAGATGCTCACCTTCTGGGAGTCTAACTACAAATTCTTTGATGAATGATGCTACGTTATAGTTTGAAACAACTGTACAATCCCATTTTTTAATCCCAAAAACTTCCTCTGGAACTTCAACTACCATATTCTCTTTCACCTTAACTTGGCAAGCGAGTCTCCAATTATCCTTTTGATCTTTACGTTTGATATGTCCTGTTTCTGTAGGAAGTATATCACCTCCACCAGACATAACTTGACATTTGCACATTGCACAAGTACCACCTCCGCCGCATGCAGAAGGTAAAAATAGATTTGCTTGTTGTAATGCACCCAAGAGAGTACCACCCGCTTCCACTTCTACTTCTCTTTCTCCATTAATGGTCAGCTTTACTGCACCTGAGTTCACTAATCTTTTAGCTGCAACTACAAGCATAGTTACTAAGAGTATAATAACGAGCGTAAATACTACTGCCGCTAGTATGATTACTGTTTGATTTATTGCTAATAACATTTTTCTTACTTTTCTTAAAATGGAAGTTTAAATCCTGCGAAACTCATAAAGCCAAAGGCCATAAGACCCACAACGATGAAAGTAATTCCCAATCCTCTTAATGGCTTAGGCACATCACTGTAAGCCATTTTTTCTCTGATAGCGGCAAGCGACACTACTGCTAAAAACCATCCAACACCTGAACCAACACCAAATGTAGTCGCTTCGGCTAAATTGTACTCACGTGAAGGTAAAAACAAGGCTGCACCAAGAATGGAGCAGTTTACTGCGATTAGAGGCAAGAAAATACCCAACGCATTGTACAGTGAAGGTGAAAACTTCTCTACTATCATTTCTATCAATTGTACAAATGCTGCAACAATAGCAATGAATACGATAAATTTAAGTACTTCCAAATCTACATCAGCTAAGTTTTCACTTACCCAAGTTAATGCACCTTCTTTTAATAAATAATTATAGGCTAACCAGTTAAGTGGGACTGTAATGGCTAACACAAAAATTACAGCTGCCCCTAGTCCTGTAGCTGTTTTATATTTTTTGGATACTGCCAAGTATGAGCACATACCTAGGAAGTAAGCGAATATCATATTGTCAATAAAGATTGACCTTACGAATATGTTTAATAAATTTTCCATTTTTTAAAAATCTTAGTATTATTTACGTACAACTATTAATCTTCTACATAACCGCTTCTTGCACGAAGTATCCAGATGATAACACCTAAAATGATACATGCTGCAGCGGGAGTTGCGAAAAATCCGTTAGCAGTATACCATGCTTTATCCAGTACTTGAAATCCCAATAATTTACCAGCACCTAATAATTCTCTAACAAACGCGATGGCAATAATTATCCAAGCGTAACCCAAAGAATTTCCAAAACCGTCCAATAGTGAATCCCATGGTTTGTTTCCCATAGCAAAAGCCTCGAGACGACCCATAACGATACAGTTAGTAATAATAAGACCAACAAAAACCGAAAGAGCTTTTGATTGCTCGTAAGCAAAAGCTCTGAGTGTCTGATCTACGGTAGCCACTAACGTAGCTACAACTACTAATTGTACGATGATTCTTATTCTATTTGGTATTGTATTTCTAAGTGCAGAGATTACAACGTTAGCCATCATAACCACAAACATTACAGCAAAAGCCATAATAAGAGTTCCTTGTAATGCAATAGTTACGGCTAGAGCTGAGCATATTCCCAATACTTGTATTGTAATAGGATTGTCACTATCCATTGGATTGCTAACCAGGGATTTGCGTTTTTTTGAAAAAAGAGCTTCTGTCTCTTTTTTCACTTCTACTTTTTCGATTACTTCTGTGCTCATATTATTTCTTTTTAGTAACTAAGTACGGTTGATATAAGGTCATATATGCATCAAGCATTGCATTTACACCGGTTCCAGTGATTGTAGCTCCACTCATACCATCTACTTTTTGAGGTTCATTATCAAAGTTATTGCCTTCTCCTTTTTGAAAATCAGGGGCATTTATCGAACTTGCTTCATAGGCTAATTTCTTACCTACAAATCGTTCTTGAATTTCAGCGTCTGTAATTCTTGCACCTAATCCTGGAGTTTCACCTTTGTGGTCAAACACGATACCTTCAATAGTCTCAGCATCTCCGTCTATAGCTACATAAGCCCAAATATTATCCCAGAGTCCGTTTCCGTAAGTGGGTAATACAAAAGATTCTACTTCAGATGGATTATCTTTTTTCCCTACTACATAAACAGGTAGTGTTCGCTCAGCTGCTGGTTTCTTATACTCTTTAAAAATAGAAAGCTTGGCCTCATCTGCTTCAACAGATTCCCCTTTTGAATTGATTGTCTCAACTTTAACCACTTGGTTATAAAGTTCAGTAATCATTGGATCTGTTAACCCATTTAAACTCGTTGCACCTAAACCTGCTCTTAGAATAAACTTCTGTTTTTCTACAAGTATAGCTGCTTTCTGTTTTTCCTTTAATCCTTCAGACACAAATGCTAGCAATGTGCCGCACACAAGGGTTAATAAGATGGCGTATCCGAAGATATACCCGTTTGAATTTCTATTAAGCTTTGACACGATTTAATCTTGTTTTAATGTTAGACTGAATTACTCTATAGTCAATTAATGGTGCAAATACGTTCATAAGAAGTATCGCCATCATGATTCCTTCTGGGTAACCCGGGTTGTATACTCTAATAAGGACGGTTAATAAACCGATGAAGAATCCATAAATCCATTTACCTCGTTCTGTTTGAGCTGCAGATACAGGATCTGTAGTCATAAATACAGTACCAAACATAAATCCACCGATAACTAGGTGATACCACGCTGGCATATCGTACCACGCGTTTCCGCCTGCAAGATTCAAAATACCGCCCATAAATAAAGCACCTATAACGGTACTTAACATTATTTTCCAACTACCTACGCCTGTCACGATTAATATAACTGCGCCTAATAAAATTGCAATAACGGAAGTTTCTGCAATAGATCCAGGAATTGTTCCCATAATACTATCTGATATACTCGTTCCCCATGACAACAATGAATCACTCCAAGGTGTACCATTAGAACTCGCTACTCCTACATTACCTAAGGTTGTAGCACCTGAATAGCCATCCACGGTAGCAACACCATCTGCAATAGGCACCCAACACTTATCACCACTCATTTCTGGCGTATAACCAATGTAAAGGAACATACGGGCAGTAAGCGCAGGATTTAACAAGTTCATCCCTGTACCACCAAACACCTCTTTACCAATAACTACTGCAAATGCAGTAGCTAAGCCTACCATCCACAATGGGACATCTGCAGGCATAACCATTGGTATTAATAATCCTGTTACCAAGAAACCTTCGTTTACTGGATGTCCTTTGAACTGCGCAAAAGCCATTTCTATACCTAAACCAACACCATAAGATACTATAATGATAGGTAAGGTTTGAAGCATTCCATACCAAAAGTTTTCGAATAAGCTAACTTCCATTCCTGTTGCTCTGTGAAATTGGTAACCCAAATTCCACATACCAAACATAAGTGCAGGAAGCAGTGCAATAACTACGATAAACATAGTACGTTTTAAGTCTATACCGTCTCTAATATGACCACCACTATGTGTAGTATGGTTGGGCACAAAGAGGAATGTTTCTAATGCATCAAATGTAGAATGCAAGAAACTTAACTTACCACCCTCTGAAAAGGTTGGTTTTAATTTATCAACTTGATCTCTTAAAAATTTCATCTATGTAACTATTACGACTCCTCAGCCATTAGTTCTAAACCTTCCGAAAGCACTCTTTGTACATCAATTTTAGAAGTACATACAAACTCACAAAGAGCCATATCTTCTTCTATCACTTCATATATACCTAAATTTTCCATTTGCTCTAAATCTTTAGCTATGATAGACTTGATTAATTGCTGAGGCATAATGTCCATTGGCATTACTTTTTCGTATTGACCGGTAACCACGTAGGCTCTGTGCTCACCATGCGGATTGGTATTTGCTTTAAATGTTTTTTTCAAAAACTTAAATATTGGGAAGGTAGAGCTTATAGTAGGGCGAGGGTAAGATGGAAATAACCATCCTAACAACTCATAATGATCACCTTCCGGTATCACCGAAATTTGGGTATCATGTATACCTAGATAGCCATTTTTCAAAATTTTGGTACCCGTTAGCACATTACCGCTGATAACTCTTACGTTATCACTCAATAAATTATTGGCAAGTAAACCTGAAACATCTGCGCCTACTATAGTAGTGTAATATCCTGGCTTTGATACTTCTGAACCTGCTACCGCAATAGTCTGTTCCAAATTAAGATTACCCGTTTCAAAGAATTTACCAATAAAAGCAACGTGCTGTGGTTTTAAAGTCCATACCACTTCTCCTTTATTGATGGGGTCAATCTTATTAATTTGAACACCTACTAAACCACTTGGGTGAGGTCCACTAAAGTCATTTCTTTCCACTCCTTCAACAGCGGCATAAACAGAGCTATCTTTTGCGGAATGTAAATTAAGATGAACTTTACCACTTGTTAATTTTTTTAGTACTTCAAATCCCGCTTTTATGTTAGCTTCTTCACCCTTTAAGGTAATAGATACATCTGCTGCCAAAGGAGCAGAATCAAAACCTGAAACATGAATGGCTTTTGGAGTTACAGAAGGATCTGCTAAAACACCAAATGGTCGTTGCACTATGAACGGCCACAAACCCGATGTTAATAAAAGTTCCTTCACTTCATCGGCACTTTTGGTTTCGTATCCACTAGTATCAAAGCTCTTGAAAGAAACTTTGGAGTCTGCCAATATTTTGACTTCTAGTATCGCTCTTCTGTCGCCTCTTACTACTTCTGCTATTTCCCCACTAACCGGAGCGGTGAAGCAAATTCGTTCATTCTTCTTGTCTGTAAAAAGACAATCACCCGCCTTTACTTCGTCACCTTGCTTAACGTTCATCTTTGGTACGAGACCTTTGATATCGGTAGGCTTGATTGCGAACGTAGCAGGGGAATTTACGCTATAAATATCATTCGAAGGAGAACCTTCTAAATTAATATCTAATCCGCGTTTTATTTTAATATTCTGACCCATTAAAAACGTTTAAAATTTCCTGCAAATGTATTATTTTGACTAAAAAATAAACGCCTCAATTACAGTAATTGTTCATATCTTAATTTATGGGTCACTTTTTCTTCCAAGACACCCTAAAAACCTACGTTTTAAGTTTATTTTTAATCGCTACAAAGTAGCAATTAATTAAGTAAAGGCTCTTTAGGATTTTTAACTCCAAAAAAAAGAAAGGTCAAAGCGCCCATATTTAGAATGGCAATGGCTGAGAAAACGAACGTGAAATTTTCAAAATGATTGTTGTAAATAAAAGCTGATGCAAATGCTCCAATTGTAATCCCTGCTTCCAGTGCTATAAATAATGTTGCCATTGCTCTGCCTGCTCGATGACCGTTAGCCACATCAACTGCCCAAGCGAATAAAGCTGGGGAGTTTATACCCGAGGCAAAACCACAGACAACAGCTGATAAATAGAATAATTCTATTTGTCTGAAAACAAGAAGTACTGCGCCTAAAATCCAAAAAGCAGTTCCTATCTTACAACTAAATATGCGACCTCTCACGTCAGACATCTTACTGGTAAATAATCGTGTGAGAATGGTAGCAACCGTCATAATAGAAATAAAAAGTCCTTTATTTAGAATCCCTAGACCTTTTGAATAATCGGGTATCAAAGTAATGATTGCTCCAAACATAGTCACAGTGAGCATCATTAAAATGGCAGGTTCTTTAGCTCTACTATCCCAGAGATCTTCTATTTTTAATTTAAAATGCGTAACTCGTAACTTTGCGGCGTTGGGTAAACTTTCTTCCATACCAAGAACAATAGCGACCGACAAAAAAGCAATAACTCCAGATAACCAAAACATATTGGTTAAACCTAAATATTGAACCACATAACCACTTACAGCATAGCCACTCATCATTCCTAGATTATTCATTATTCCAATTAAACCCATTGCCTCTCCGCGCTTATCTTTTGGGATAATATCTGCCAAATACGCAACCGTACCTGTGGGCATGAATCCAGTACTCATTCCATGAAAAAAACGGAGAACAAGGAAACCAAAAACACTAGTGAACAATGGATATAATATGGACATCACAACACACACTGCACCTCCAAAAATCATTACGGGCAGCCTTCCTATTACATCCGCCAGTTTGCCACTAATAGGTCTTGATAGTAAAGCCGCGATGGTAAAGAGGCCTATCGTAGCGCCTTTATAATCCTCCCCTCCCAGAGAGGTTATATAATCGGATAGTTCAGGAACAAGTAAAGTAAAACTGAAGAAAAAAAGCCATGTACTTAAACACAAAAGCCAAAATTGTACAGGATACTTCTTCAACATATTGAACAATAGTGATAAAAAAAGGAGTTCACTTGTGTAAACTCCTTCAAATTTTTGACTACAAACAAACTAGGCTATTTTCTCGTCTTTATAAACTCGTCAATCTCAGCAACATTTTCGTAAGATTTCCCATTCCAATACCCCAAAAACTCAACTTGTTGAGGGGATCTGGCGATAAGTTGCTTAATTTCTGGGATAGTATCTTTACTAATTAAAACGTTAGTATTTTGATAGTTCATGGAATTACTCACTTTGACGCTAACATAGTAAGCGGGCCTTTTAACTACTGGTTTAGTAGGTGGCCTTCCCATCTTTTTTTTCTCTTCTGGTTTTTCTTTTTTACTTCTTCCCATTTTTTCTTACCCTCGCAATTAAAAAGTCGTTGCAAACATATCAAAGTTTAGCATAAAACATTATTAGTTATTTAAAACTTTAAATTATCAGCTTATCAATCATTATGATAGCTTTCCCCGTTCAGTATAGTAAAAGCTCGGTAAAGTTGCTCCAAAAAAACCGTTCGCACCAAATGATGAGGAAAAGTTAGTTTAGATAAACTCCAAAGCGAATCAGCTCGCTGTCTAATATCATCTGAAAATCCAAAAGCTCCGCCAATTATGAACGTAATATTGGATTGGTTTACTAATTTCAGATTGAGCTCTTCTGCAAATTGCCTACTGCTGTAATCATTTCCTTTCTCATCCAATAAAAGAACAAAATCCGATGGACCTATATGTTTCTTGATACTGTTAGATTCCATAGCGAGACACTCTTCTCTTATAGTAGATTTACGGGATGCAGGAATTTGGATGTAATTTAACTTACAGTATTTAGTAAGTCGCTTGAGGTACTCATTTTCGCTTTCTTTATAAAAAGTTTCTTTAGTAGGACCTATAACGATTAGCTTAATTGCCATTACGGCATATCTAGATTGATAATTTCATTACTTCCATCTAGAAACGCATACTCCATCATACCCATTTTTACATCATCTTTTACTTGTATCCATTGCTTGTATTCCCAAAACCATTTCATACGGTGAGATGGGAACCCTTGAATAGTATATGCGGCAAGATAAGGATTGGTTACTAAAGTTATTCTTTTGTGCTTAGCCGTAGTAATTAAATAATCAAGTTGCTGAACAATATTGTCAAAAATCATAACCGACGAAGTGACTTGACCAGTACCATTACAAGTCGGGCAATTCTCTGCGGTTGTAATATCCATCTCTGGACGCACACGTTGCCTAGTAATTTGAATTAAGCCAAACTTACTCATTGGTAATATAGTATGCTTTGCTTTATCGTCAGCCATGGCTTCACTCAATGTATTCCACAATTGCTTCTTAAAATTAGGGCTACGCAAATCGATAAAATCGATCACCACGATACCCCCCATGTCCCTTAAGCGCAATTGTCTAGCAATTTCTTTCGCTGCATCAAGATTAGCTGCTAGTGCATTTTCCTCTTGATTAGACGATTTAGACTGTTTACTACCGCTATTTACGTCTATAGAGTGAAGAGCTTCAGTATGTTCTATAATCAGATATGCTCCTCCAGCACATGACACACTCTTACCAAAAGAAGCTTGAATTTGTTTATCGACTCCAAAATGTGAAAAGATATCCTCCTTACCTGAATACAACTTTAAGGCTTTCGGAAGTTGTTTATCAATTGTCTCTACATGTGCTTTCATGTCATCGTAAAGAACTTTTTGATTTACGGTAATCGAAGTAAATTCATAACTAAGTAGATCTCTTAGAATTGCGAAACTTTTCTGGTCTTCTCCTAAAATCTTGTCACGCACTTGCGCGCCTGGCAATTTTTTGAAGATAGTTTCCCATTTCTCTTGCAGCTCTAAGATATCCTGATGTAGATCTTGTCCTCCTTTTTGCTCTGCTGCAGTTCTGCAAATAAGACCAAGTTTGGGAGTTTTCAAACTACTACCTAGATTCTTTAATCTCTTGCGTTCGTCTAAAGTACTAACTTTTTTAGAAACGTTTACTGTATCATAAAAAGGAACTAAAATAAAGTATTTGCCGGCTACAGAAATTTCTGTAGTGAGCCGTGGGCCTTTGGTAGAAATAGGCTCTTTTGCTATTTGGACAAGTAATTGTTGGTTTCGCTTTAAAACTTGGTTTATTTTACCAGTTTTAACCGTTTCGGGTTCTAAAACAAAGTTGGATAAATCCCCATTTGTTCGTTTCCCATCTAAAGATTCATCGGTTATTTTAACCAATGAATTTATATATGGGCCTAAATCGTGGTAGTGTAAAAAAGCATCTTTCTCGTGACCTATGTCGACAAACGCGGCATTAAGTCCCGGCATGATTTTCTTTACCTTACCTAAGTAAATTTCACCAACTAGAAAGTTTCCACTCTCATTTTTTTCTTGGTGTAATTCAACAAGTTTCTTATCCTTAAGTAGAGCTATTCTCTCTCCATCTGACCCTACGTCTATTATCATTTCGTAGGCCATTTTCTTAAGAATTAAGGTTTATTTCTTTTTCTTATGTCTGTTTTTTCTTAAACGTTTTTTACGTTTATGAGTAGCAATCTTATGTCTTTTTCTTTTTTTACCGCTTGGCATAACTTATATCAAATATTTTTTTTAATGTTTGTGTTCTAACTCCTCACGAATTTCTTGGAGTGTCGTTTTAAACTCCTGATTTTCGGGCTGCAAAAGTACTAATTTTTTGAATCTTTTTTCAGCTTTTTCTATTTGTCCTGACTCTAAGGCAAAAAGACCTAAATATTTCAGCGCATTAATATGATTTGAATCTTTTTTAACAACCGCTAAAAGTTTCATAACTCCCTCATTCATAGCTAGATTCATATCTCCTGATTCCTTACCTCTCTGCATATTTTTTACAGCTAAGTCTACCACTTCATTTAAGTCGGCGTCAGGATCTAACTCTGAATCAGAGATCATCATAGGCCCTTTGGATTCAGTTTCTTTAAAATTGTGAGGCTCTGTTGTAGCTGGCGCGACTGATTTAGTACTGGATATAAACCCAGCCCAGGTTAAGCTAATTACTAAAAATGCACCCAACACTATAATTACAGTGTTCAAGTATCTTTTGTTTCTAATCAATTATTCTACAACTTTGAAATTTAACCTTTTTTTACTTTTTCAATAAAAGTCTTAGCAGGCTTAAATTTAGGGATGTTGTGTGCAGGAATAGTTATTTGTGTGTTTTTAGATATGTTCCTTGCTATTTTTTGGGCTCTCTGCTGAATAATAAAACTTCCAAAACCCCTAAAATAAACATTTTCACCCTTCAAAAGTGACCCTTTAACCACTTTAAAAAAACTTTCTACTGTTTCCTGCACTAGGGTCTTCTCAACTCCCGTTCGCTCGGCTATTTCAGTAACCACTTCTGCTTTAGTCATTTCTGTACTTTAATTTTTAGTTAGTGGACAAATTTAGTTTTTTTTCAAACATATTGTCATTTGTAAGTACTTTTTTTGAAAATATTTTGAAAATAGCAACTTTACTCATACCGTGGTACCAAGAAAACAAGCGTGACTTACCATGGAGAGCTACTAGGAACCCTTACTACATATGGCTTTCAGAGATTCTCTTGCAGCAAACACGTGTTGCTCAAGGATTGCCTTATTACCTGAAATTTGTTGAACATTTTCCCACTATAAAGAAACTTGCAGATGCTAGAGAAGAGGATATACTTAATTTATGGCAAGGTTTAGGCTACTACAGTAGAGCAAGGAACTTACATCATACAGCCCAAGTAATTGCATACCAATACAATTGTCGATTCCCCTCAAACTACCAAGATATAAGAGCCCTTAAAGGTATTGGAGATTATACAGCCGCAGCGATTGCTAGTTTCGCATTTGGACTTCCACATGCGGTTATCGATGGAAACGTCAACAGGGTGATTTCTCGCCTATTTGGAATAGAAAAACCGATTAATAAGCCTGATGGGCAAGCCGAAATAAAAATAGCACTTGAACAGATTTTTGATCCCAGTAGGCCAGATATTTGGAATCAAGCTATTATGGAATTTGGTGCTCTACAGTGCACCCCACGCAACCCAAATTGTACTGATTGTCCTTTAAACACAAATTGTCTAGCTTGGAGCTCAAAAAAAGTAAATATAATTCCAACTAAAGAAGGTAAAACCAAGGTCACTCCGGTTTATCATTCTTATTTAGTTATGAGATTAGGTTCAAAAACCTACATTCAGAAAAGAGAAACGGGTATTTGGAAAAATCTATACCAATTTCCACTTATAGAGAAGCAAATGTCTGATAGTGAAGTCATAAACCATTTTACTGAAGAGTTTGGAATACGTAAAACTATCCATTTGCATTCAATCAGAGAAATAGAGCACATACTAACGCATAGAAAAATATTTGCTAAATTTTACACAATATCACTAAATACCGGATCTGAAATTTTAAAAAACAATATATTTGAAATAGAATTAGATGATTTAGGAAAAGTATTCCCTACCAGTGTGCTAACCCTAAAATATTTAAAACAACAAAAATAACATGATAAACAAAGTAATCTTAGTGGGTCACCTGGGCAAGGATCCAGAAGTAAAATATCTCGACAAGGATAGAGCTGTGGCTAATTTTTCAATTGCTACTAATGACCGCTATACCGATAAAAATGGCAATAGAGTAGACACAACGGAATGGCATAATATTGAAATGTGGGATGGCCTTGCCAAAGTCGCAGAGAAATATTTAAAAAAAGGATCACTAATCTATGTGGAAGGAAAACTAAAGACCGAAGAATGGGAAAAAGACGGAATAAAGCGATATACCACACGCATACGTGTAAACACCATGAATATGTTGGATAAAGCTGCCGGTGAATCAAATCAAAATAATGTTGCAAGTAGTCCTGCCACAGCCGCAGTCAAACAAATTGAAGAGCAAAATGAAGCAGCTATTCATAGCATTATGGATAACGCCGATGATGACCTCCCCTTTTAATTCTAAAATATCTTGAAAACCGACTCCGAGCCCTTTCAACAAATTCTACTTCTCATATCCTCAGAAGTACATACTTCTAACGTAGCAGGTGATATATTCACTGGTGTTATTGGATTAATTGTTATTCTTTTTTTCCTCTTCCTTTCAGGCCTGTTTTCTAGTGCTGAAAATGCTTTTTTTAGCCTTAGCCCCAGTGACCTAGTGCTTCTAAACGAAGAAGATAGTCATGCATCTAAAACAGCACTTGAACTTATAAATGATCCTGATCGCAAGACCGCTACTCAAAGATTACTGGCTACCATATTGGTAATGAATAATTTGGTAAACGTTTTTATAATTATCTTCTCATCATTCCTTTTTGATTCGTTATTCAGTTTTCAAGATTGGATAACTCCTTTCTTTATGCTAAAGAAAGAGATCATTGCATTCTCATTACAAGTAGTACTTATCACTTTTCTTCTTGTACTGCTTGGCGAAATTATCCCAAAGATATACGCTACTAAAAACAATTTAAAAGTGGTTAGATTCATGGGTAAACCTTTGCAAATATGTTATCGTATTTTCAAGCCTATCATTCTAGGTCTTTCAGCCAGTTCATCCCTTTTTGATAAATATCTTAAAAAGCAAATGCATAATATCTCGGTAGAAGAAATTAGCCAGGCCATTGATATTGCAGATGAAAACAAGGAAATTGAAGAGAAGCATATTCTGAAGGGCATAATTAATTTTGGTAATACTAGCGTTAAGCAAATAATGAAACCGCGTACGGAAGTAAGTGGTATAGACATTAGCACAGATGCCCACGAATTATTATCAACTATAGTTGGATGGAGCTATAGTCGTATCCCCGTATACGAAGATACCTTTGATCAAGTCAGAGGAATTTTATATGTCAAAGATCTTTTGCCACATATTCATAAAAAAACCAATTTTAATTGGCAAAACTTACTAAAACAACCTTTTTATGTTCCTGAACATAAAAAAATAGACGACCTGCTCCAAGAGTTTCAAGATAAACGGGTTCATATGGCCATAGTTGTAGATGAATATGGAGGCACAAAAGGAATCGTAACTATGGAAGATATTTTAGAGGAAGTATTTGGAGAAATCAAAGATGAATTTGACGACATTGATGAGATTTCGTTTACTAAGATAGACGAGCTAACATATCAGTTTGAAGGAAAAACTCCCTTACTTGAGCTTTGCAAGATTCTAAATTTCACCAATGACTACTTTGAAAAAGTAAGAGGGGATGCTGATACTATTGGTGGTTTATTAATGGAAATAGAAGGCAAAATTCCGAACAAGGGGACAAAAATAATTTTAGACACCCTTTCCTTTACCATTATTGCCGCAGATAATAGACGTATAAAAAGAGTTCAATTAAAATTAGACCCAAGTTTAATCATAAGCAATGAAGACTAACTTTATTAGCTTAACATTAATTCTTGCTTCTATCATTCAGTTTAGTTGCAACACCTATATACCTAAGCCGAAAGCTTACCCTCGCATTTTATATCCTGTAAAGGCATATAACAAGGCAGATGCTAACTGTCCATTCACTTTTGACAAACCTGTATATAGTATACTAGAACCTTATGGAGATGCTGCAAATACGTGCTGGTACAATTTAGTATACTCGCCTTTTGACGCTACATTGCATTTAAGTTATTTACCCATCACAGGCACGAAAGAATTAGATAGTTTGGCTGAAGATGCCTACAGGATGGTCTTTACACCTCACATACAAAGAGCAGAAGAAATTATTGAACGTGAAATATCCGACAGCTCCAAAGGCCTCTATGGAATGATTTACGACTTAGAAGGAAAGACTGCTACACCATTTAACTTTTATTTAACCGATGGGAAAAAGCATTTTATTAGAGGCTCTTTTTATTTTAATAAAAAGACTGAAATGGATAGTGTTATGCCTATTTATACTTTTTTAAATGCAGATATAATGCGTGCTCTAGAAACTTTTCAGTTTCAATAACATAATATTTCTTACTTAATCCGAAGATTTTTTCCGATAGAAAGCGGCGAATTCCTAGTCATCTTATTCAGCTTACAAATAGTGTTGACAGGGACGTTGTATTTCTTCGATATTGCATACAGTGTGTCTCCTTTTTTTACCTTGTGGTACTTTTTGGGAGCTATATTAACTACCACTGGTTTCCCTTGCGTTTTTGCACTGGACAGTTCATCTGTTGATCTTTGAACTTTATGTTTTATATAAGGGAACCATGTATGATTGATATACGCTTGGGGAACTGCAAGCTTGTAATTGGTAAAATCAATGATGCGAGCAGGATCAAAAGCTTGGCCCATTATCCTCACTTCAAAATGTAGATGCGGACCTGTGCTTCTTCCAGTACTTCCGCCAAAACCAATAGTATCTCCCGCACTAACAATTTGATTTCGTTCAACAATCGCCTCTGACAAATGTGCATATAGCGTTTCTAAGCCATTTTCATGGCGTATAACGATGTAATTACCAAATCCACCAGCATTATAACGTTGCATTCTTACCACGCCATCAAAAGCAGCACATACTGGATCTCCGATGTCTAAGCTTATATCTATGCCCTTATGCCACCGACTTTTACGCCATCCATAATGAGAAGTAACTCTTCCCTTAATAGGGTGACAATATGGAAAATTTGAATCCGCTAACATAATAAGAAATCCCCATGACATATGTTCTGCATTGTAGGCTGGGCTATCAACATGGTCAGGATCCCAACTATTCCCATATATTATCTGTGCGGGAACAATATCCTCGTCAAAATCAGGATATTGAATTCTATAGGTAGAGGAAGTGTCTTGTGAAAAACTTGGTAAAGCCAGCGTAATCGCCAAAAAGGCAATACTAAGCTTGCAAAATTTCTCTAATTTTCTTCTCATCCATTCTTAATGCTTTGATTAATGAATCTGGGCTATCGAACTTTTGCTCGGACCTATGTCTAGCCACAAACTCGACCGAAATTTGCTTATGATACACATTTTCACTAAAGTCAAACACATGTACTTCTAGGCTCCATTTATTTTCTTCAAAAGTAGGATTGTAGCCAATATTAAGCATACCAGGATACTTTTTTTTGTCTATACATACCCACACTGCATACACACCATTTAAAGGAACAAGCTTAAAGCTACTATCTAATCTAATATTAGCCGTGGGAAAACCTAGTGTTCTGCCTCGTTGATGCCCTTCTTCTACTTTACCACTGATTACATATCGAGTACCTAAATATTGATTTGCCAGTTGAACATCACCAATTAAAAGTGCCTGCCTTATTTTGGTGCTACTTACAATACTCTCGGATATATCTTGCGCTGGAATTTCGGCTAGTTGAAAATGGTGTAGCTCCGCCAGCTCTTTCATTTGTTCTATCCCTCCTTCTCGACCTCTGCCAAAACGATGATCGTAGCCAATTATGAGCTTCGCAATATGAATTTTATCTACTAGAATAATTTTGACAAATGCGGATGCACTCAGTTGACTAAATTCTTGCGTGAACGGTATTATGATCAAATAATCAATGCCTAAATCAGCAACCAACTCTGTTTTCTCTTCTATTGTAGAAAGAAGTTTCAAGTCGTTTTTATCTGGATTAAGCACCAATCTGGGATGCGGGTAAAATGTAAGCAGAACACTTTCTCCCTTCATTTTTTTTGCCTCTGACACCACTTGACTTAAGATTTTCTTATGACCAAAATGGACGCCATCAAATGTCCCTTGTGTGAGAACTATTGGTTTTTTTGATGAAAAAAGTGATATATCGTATATTACTTTCAATTTTCTAACTGTTGTGCAAACTTGAAAAAATCTTCTTGCGTTTTTATATCTTCCATTTGACAGGCATTTAGCACATTGTACTCTCCTATTCTTGTCCGCACTAGTGATGACATATAGGCTGCACTCTCTAGAGAAACACCTAAGTCACGGGCTAATGATCGTATGTATGTACCCTTACTGCAAATTATATCAAAGCTCACCCTCGGTAAATTAGAAGAATCTACCAAATATTGTGCAATGTGCGCATCTCTATACTTTAATTCCACTTCCTCCCCTTTTCTAGCGTGCTCATATGCACGCTTACCATTAACTCTAATGGCAGAATGCTGAGGTGGCACTTGTCGTATATCGCCTCTAAACATAGAAACAGCTTTCTCAACAAGCTCAGGGGTAATATGATCCAGGGGAAATCCCGATATAACCTCTTGTTCAAGGTCAAATGACTCGGTAGTGGCACCTAGTTCAAACGTTCCTGTGTATTGCTTTTCTTTGGCCTGCAGATAATCTATTTTTTTAGTGTATTTACCATAGCAAACGATGAGTAGTCCTGTAGCCAAAGGATCTAGCGTACCCGCGTGGCCTATTTTTTTTATTCTAGAAATGTTACGCAGTTTCTTTACAACATCAAAACTAGTCCATTGGTAAGGTTTATTGATTAGTAAAAATCCTCCTTCTTCTATGCTTATTTCACTCATTATTTTTGGGCTAGTTTGTACATAATAAAAGCAATTGTACCGAAAATAAGATTAGGGATTATGACGGCTATTAGTGGATGTAACGCCCCACTAGATCCGTATGCCAAGAAAAACTGGAATACGATAAGGAAACTAAAACTAACTAATAACCCAATCCCTAAATTTAATCCGATACCGCCTCTTGTCTTTTTAGAAGAAACACTAACGCCAATAATAGTAAGAATTATCATGGCAAAGGGCATTGCAAATCGCTTATATTTTTCGGTTATGTAAAAGAACGTATGTCCTGTCCCTCGCATTTTTTCGGAAGCAATCATGTGATCTAATTCACTTAAATTGAACATTTGGACATCGTCATTTTTTCTAAAAAAGTCTTCTGGGTTAAAAGGGATTAAGGTATCCATAACAGCACCCTTTTCTATAATTTCTATTCCGTCAACAAACTCTCTTGTCCACCATTTTTGCATTCTCCAACTTTTAGTCCTTTTGTTCCATATCATTCTATCAGCATACAACTTTGCTACTAATTTTCCGTTTTCAACTTGTTCTAAGCTCACTTTAAAGCCTGCGCTATCTGAAAAATTAAAATTGCGAATACTCAAGATTTGCCCCAGGGATATTTGTGTTTTTATTTGAGAAGCGGTATAGTGTCGTTGGTCTCTAATGTACTTATTTTCGAAGACAACTCGTGTTTTATCTGCCTTGGGTATAATCCATGCGAACAGGCTAAACGACACCAACGCTAAAAAAATAGCAGTTATAATATAGGGAAGTAATAAGCGTCTGTATGACACTCCGCTAGCGAGTATGGCCACAATCTCAGAATTCTGAGACATTTTTGAAGTAAAGAAAATTACGGATATAAAAACGAATACAGGACTAAACAGGTTCAGAAGAAACGGTATCCAGTTGACATAATAATTAAAAATTATTTCACTAAAAGGAGCCTCATTTCTCATAAAATCGTCAATCTTTTCAGAAAGATCAAAGACCATAATAATGACCGTAAAAAGTCCTAAAGCCAAAGCAAAAGCCCCTAGAAACCTTTTTATAATGTAGTAGTCTATTTTAGTTAATCTCACTTACTCTACGTTTTTGAGACAATGATTCTCCTAATAATTAGGTTTAATCTTACGCATTGCCATTGCAAATAAATGAGAAATAGCTTCACTTTCTGCCAGAATCGGATTAATGATAGCTGAATCAAGATAATTTTCTTCTTGAATCAACTCTAACCAATAGTGACAACCATCTGCAGCCTCCTTTGCTTCACTCAATTTTTTACCAAAAAAATCAGAGTTCTGTGTCATCATAAGACCTTTTGATTTTATGGCCATATCTGTAGCTCGATCAATCAACTGTCCTCTCATTAAATTACAAAGGGTTATTTCTGCAGGCAACACCAAGGCTATTTTTAAGCAAGTTTTGCTTAATAATTTTGCTCTGCTATATACATCATCCATCATAAGCGTAGGTTTAACTTGGCTATCATTTTATTTTTCCAGGGTAAAAAAGTATCAGCTAAAATTTGCTTACGTGCTTCGGTTACCAACCATAAGTAAAATCGTAAATTATGCTCACTGGCTATTTGTGCACCCAAATACTCTTTGGCTTTAAAAAGATGTTTTAAATATGCCTTACTGTATTGTGGTGTATGATCTTCATCAACCGGACTATAATCGTCTTCCCATTTTTTATTAATAATATTTATGGTTCCCTCTTTGGTAAATAGCATACCATTTCGTGCATTCCTAGTTGGCATTACACAGTCAAACATATCTATACCTAAATGAATACATTCTAATAAATTAGCGGGGGTACCTACCCCCATAAGGTAACGTGGTTTGTCTTTAGGGACTATATTACAAATCTGCTCTGTAATGCGATACATATCCTCATGTGGTTCACCCACAGAAAGACCGCCAATGGCTATACCCTCTGTATCTTGCTTCAAACAATATTCGGTACTTTGTAATCTTAGATCTTCAAAAACACTTCCTTGAATAATAGGAAAAAGCTGTTGAGAATGACCGTAAATCGGCTCCGTTTCATTAAATCTAGTAATACATCTGTCCAGCCATCGATGCGTGGTGTGCATAGAATTAGTGGCATATTCTTTCGTTGCAGGATACGGAGTACACTCATCAAAAGCCATTATTATATCGGCACCAATAATTCGCTGAGTATCCATCACATTTTCAGGAGTAAATAATAATTTATGCCCATCTATATGACTTCTAAAAATAACACCTTCTTCGGTTATTTTTCGTTGGTCAGAAATGCTGTATACTTGAAATCCTCCACTATCGGTAAGCATTGGCCTATCCCAGTTGATAAATTTATGCAACCCCCCAGCGCCTTTTAAAATATCTAATCCTGGCCGCAGGTAAAGGTGATAAGTGTTACCTAATATAATTTTAGCGTCTATCTTATTTTTTAAAATCTCTTGGTCCACGGCTTTCACCGTTCCTTGAGTGCCCACGGGCATAAAAATAGGGGTTGGGATTTCACCGTGGTCTGTAGTTATAAGACCTGCTCTGGCTTTGGTATCCTTTTCGGTGTGCTGAAGTTTGAAAAACACTATTGAAAAATAAGACTAAATTGAAGTAATTTTGGAGACATTCGTTCGATACTGCTGGCATAAATAAAATTATCCGGCACTTTTTGATTTCCTAAGCCGTTACTTAATTTTACTTCAGGACTGAACTTAAAAAAGTCATAGTAAAAATCAAATCCAAATCCTATATCATAAGAAAATGTATTTGGGTATAAAGCCACAATTGGCTTTGTATCGCTTCTATCTGTTTCAATATCGCTGGTAAAATCAAATCGATACGTAACACCACCAAGCAAGTATATTCTCCAGTTTTTATGACGGTCACTCTTGTATTCAAAAGTCATTGGTATCTCCATATAGGTCGCTTCCATTTCAACTATTTTTGGCTTGGCAGGTTGTGTTGACGTTTGTATAAACTGATAGTTCATATCTCTTCGTGCGAATTGAATATTAAGTCCCGAACGTAAATCAATATTTTCTGCCAGTCGAAAATTAACCACTCCCCCTAAACCAAAGCCCGGATAAAATACAGACTCTATTAGCTTTAAGGTGTCCGTATCTAGATTATTGTCTTTCACTGAATACTTCATTTTGGCTGTATTGCCCATTAAAGAAAAACCAAATCTGACGGGTTTTCTATCATACAGCGGATTTATCTCTTGCGCTTGCGCGCTCATAGATATTACTAAAAATAAGATTATTACTTTAATCCTGTGTATATACTGCATATTCCAAAAGTTAAACGACGGTCTGTCACATTTTTGTATTTAACGCTCGTCATTATTTGTTTAAACTCATCACCCTCAGGAAATGCTGCTACCGATTCAGGTAGGTATTTGTATGCTGCATTATCGCCTGAAAACAACTTACCCCAAAGTGGTAAAAGGGTTTTATTGTAAATGCTAAAAATAACACCAAAAAGGCCTTTAGGCTTTGAAAATTCAAGGATCATTGCAACACCTCCTGGACGTAACACCCTGTTAATTTCTGCCAAACCTTTCTCTAGATTTTCAAAATTACGAATACCAAAGGCTACTATAACTGCATCAAAACTAGCATCCTCAAATTGCAAATTCTCACTATCACCGCTTTCTAGACGGATATTCGTTATACCCTTTTCGGTTATTTTTTTGCGCCCAACATCGAGCATACCTTCACTAATATCTACACCAATTACCTCTTCTGGATTTATTTCGAGCGTTGCTATAGCAAAATCTGCCGTACCTGTGGCCACATCCAAAATACGTTTAGGCTGATAAGCTTCGAGCATTTTAATCGCTTTCTTTCGCCAGCCTTTGTCTATACCTAGCGACAGAAATCTGTTCAGAAAATCGTATCGATGAGCAATGTTATCGAACATTTGCTGTACTTGCTCTTTTTTAGAGCCTTCGGATTGATATGGTTTTACGGTGGTTCCCATTTTTTTAATACGTTGCAAAAATAAGGTTTAAGGTTGAATGATTAAGGATCAAGGTTGTGTGAATATACATTTAGGAACATGTAAAAAGTTATAAAGTTTTTTCACTGGATTGGTTTAAACGTAAAGATAGACTTTAACTTAATCTTAAAACTACATTTGCAAAGTGAATTTCGGAAAGGCAAAATTTTTCAGAAGCTACAGTCATGTAGATCAAATAAAAGACAGTAAAACTCCAGAGTTTGCTTTTATAGGGAGAAGTAATGTAGGTAAAAGCTCTCTTATTAATGCCATGACCATGAAAAGGGATATGGCAAAAACGAGTGCTAAACCGGGTAAAACGCAACTTATTAATTTCTTCAATATTGAGCACCACCTTAGCCTTGTAGATTTACCAGGTTATGGATACGCCAAAGTTTCCAAAAAACTACGCGAACAATTTGAGGGACTTATTACGGAATACCTTATTCAAAGTGAGAATCTCTTTATCGTATTTGTGCTTATAGATGCGGCCATTCCTCCTCAACGAATTGACTTAGAATTTTTAGAGTGGTGTGGTTCCAATAAAGTACCCGTGGGTATTGTTTTTACCAAAACGGATAAGAAAAAACCCAAAGAAACCGAAGCCAATATGCGTGCTTTTGAAGCGCAATTAGACTTGTATTTTGAAGAATTACCTGTAACCTTTGAGACCAGCGCAAGCACGAAACATGGTGTAGAAACACTTGGGGCTTGGATCGCAGAGCAAGTAGGATTAGAATAACGCATTGCTGTAAATGTCTCGTGTAATTCATCAGCATTTCATAATACATAAGCCCTACGGTTATCTTTCTCAGTTTGTGCATAATATGAGCAAGCGAAAAAACAAAAAACTGCTGGGAGAATTAGGAGATTTCCCAGAACAAACCATGGCCATTGGGCGATTAGACGAAAACTCAGAAGGCCTACTTTTACTTACTACAGACGGCTCGGTGAGCGAGTATATACGAAGTAGCTCAATCGAAAAAGAATATCATGTAGAAGTAGCGGGCATCCCTACAGATCAAGCAATAAAGATATTACAAGAAGGTGTTTTTCTTACCATAGAAGGTGTTCCCTATACCACAAAACCTTGTCAAGCAATAAGGCTAAAAACACTACCTACCTTCGAGACTCCTCTTCGAAAAGTTCGCGGTGAAAGTCATGGACCAAGCAGTTGGCTCAGCATAACCCTTACAGAAGGAAAGAATAGGCAAGTACGTAAAATGACTGCAGCCGTTGGTTTTCCGACACTTCGTTTAGTCCGGGTAAGAATTGGCCAAATTGCCTTAGGAAGCATGAAATCAGGAGAAGTAACAGAGGTACAATCTCTTTTAGTAGATAAAAAAATTGCTTGAACCAAGCTTACAATGAAACCTAGTTCACAAGACCCCTACTCTATTACAATTCTCTTTAAATCATAAGCCAAATTATCGGTAACTACGCCCACAAAGTAAGTACCGCCCGCTAGCATAGAAATATCAATCTTCTTTTCGTTAGATCGGCCTTTTAACTTTTCGGTAAGTACCACTTGTCCTTGTGTGTTGGTAATTTCTGCAAAACAACAATCATGTTTATCTGCAAAAACTATATTTAGTTCTTTGCTTGCAGGATTAGGGAACACGGTAAATTCAGCCTTATTGTTATGTATTCTTTTTGTATTTGCTAACTTACTATCATACATGGCTAGCGCATACTGACCTCGTTTTAAGTTACTAATAGAAATGGTGCCACGCTTGTCAAAAAGGGAACCCATATTTTTGGTGTAATCCGAAGCAACCGACCAAGCAACTCCAGCATTTGGTCTGAATAGCAATACCAAGCTATCCTCGGTAATCTTGATTAGTTCATTATCTAAGTATCCATAATCTGCAGACGTAGACACTAATCCGCTATAAATAATTTCTGAAGATAACGAAGTACCTTCTGGCCAAATACCATCTACAGTCCAATAACGTTGACGGTTAATTACCGCACCCTCAGGTACTCCAAAAGTGCCATCGGCGGGAGCCCAATGATGTTCTATCCTAAGCAAAGCAGAATCTGACGTTGAGCTGGTAAAATTAATTTTGTTCATTAATGCTTGAGGCATATCAACTGTGCCACTCGCCTTTATTACGGACCACTCTGTGGTTACCGCGTCGCTTATCTTATCATCAAAATCAAAGGACCAAAACACTGGCTCAAACGGACAATTTACTTCTATTGTTTGCTCCTTTTGATTAATTATCACATTCACATCATATCGCTGCCAATCGGCGGAAAAAGCAGAAATCGTAACATTGACCCCCATATATGTTTCGGTATTAAATCGAGGTGTTTGTTTTACATGAACATCGTAATTCGTTCCGTTGTCTTGAACCCACGTATCGAAATGAGCAAATCCTGGTTTTTTTATCCATTGCATGAAAAATCCACTCAGGTCGAGTGAAGTGTGTTGCTGAAAAGAAGCTAGCATATCTTCTGTACTGACATCTTTCAACTTATACGTTGACTGAAAAGCAGCACACGCTTCAAAGAACGCTTCATCACCCATAAAACCTCTTAAGGTGTGCACCATATCAGCTCCCTTATTATACACATGTCGGCCATACGTGTTGGCGTGACCTATACCACTTACGGGTAAAATAGCGCCATCTTGAACGTGCGCAAATTGTAGAACGTTTCTATGATTGGCTTCGATATCTTCATCATATTTATTCTTACCATATACTGCTTCCAAAAAAATACGCTCTGAGTACGAAGCCCAGCCTTCATTAAGCCACATATCTTCTGGGGTACGACAAGTTATGGTATTACCCCACCAGTGGTGAGCTAGTTCGTGCGCATAAAGTGTTTCCGAGGATTTGCTACCCCCAGCAATTGCATACAGCGGATATGCAATATTAGTAGCGTGCTCCATAGCACCACTGTTGAAAGGGACACAATTAAAGCCAATTCTGTCAAACGTATGCGATCCATACACTTGCTCATACCGCTCAATACATGCAGGCAAATTCTCGAAGCTACTTCTTAGGTTACTCGTATCAGACGCCAGTGATGTTAGAATTACTGGGATTCCGTTTACATTCATAGTCACCTCTTCATATTGCGCAATAGCCACAGATGCTAGGTAGGTAGGAATTGCCTCATCCATGGTCCATTTAAATGTTTGCGTTGCATTTCCATTATTTAGTATTTCCGTCAAATATCCATTGGCATAAGCTTTAAAGCCTGAGTCTACAGTGATGTTGGTATAGTAGAGAGCACGATCGGTAAAGTTATCAAAACAAGGGAACCAAGCTCGACCAAAATTATGCGGCTCTGCAGCAAATCCAACGCCTAAATTAAATGCATATTCACCTGTAAAATAAAATCCACCCCATTGTGCGTCGGGTTTAGGCGTACCGCTATAAAAAACCGTAACCTTAAAGGTGTCATTAACCAGAGGCGGAAGCAGTAACTCAATACTTGGGCTAGTATATGAAAAAAGAGTACTTGTTCCATTTACTAAAACCTCGGTTACATTTAAACCCAACAAATCTAAACTCATACTCCCTGTATTGGGTACTTTTGAAATACACGTAATCACGGTGTTTGCATCGATATGCTTTGCCGCCTGGTAGTTTAAAAATGCCGCATTTATTTCATAACTCAGTACATCAAATGTATCGGTGCGGGCATCTATCGTATTTAGCACAGCAGATTGTTCTGTTATGCGCAAGTGTTCGCAAAATTTTTGAGCTGAACTCAACATACTTATTAATAGGCCACAAAGCAAAATTGAAACTTTAGTAATATTCATTTATCGCTATTTTCGTACGAATATAGCTTTAAATTAAAATGAATAAAATGTGTAAAGCAATACTCTTTCTAGCCTTCTTTACTTCATTCATATCTACTCAAGCACAAACATCAGCTGAAAGTAGATCTGTAGAAGGTTATGCAAGCATTGACGTAAATACGCCAAGTATAACCTTGCACTGGAGCGGAACGGGCAATGCTACTGGTTATAAAATTTATAGAAGAGCACTTGGCAGTAGCTCTTGGGGCAATCCAATAAAAACGCTCTCCACGACAGAATTAGAATATCTAGATAAAACAGTTACTCCCGAAACTGTGTACGAATATGCCATTCAAAAAACAACCAATACTGCTGATCCATTAGCAGGTGGTACTATGCAAGGATATAGCTACATCTCTGCTTCCATACAAAAACCAGCCAACCATGCCAATGGCGCAATGCTTTTGTTAATCACTAAGTTAATCAACGACAGTCTTTCCTCCGAAATTGCTGGTCTTGTAGATGACCTTTCTAATGACGGTTGGGCAGTTAGCACTGAGGTTATAACGTCTGACCTAACGGTAATCCAAGTAAAGGCTATTATTAAGGCTAAAAAAGAGGCAGGACAATGCGATGCTGTTTATTTACTAGGAAATATTCCGGTGCCCTACTCCGGTACGTTTTGCACTGATGTAAGTTATCAGTATCCTCCGGATGGCCATACGGCAGCTGCGCCTCCATCTCACTGTGGCGCATGGCCTTCTGATGTTTACTTTGGATCTTTTGAAGGTAATTGGACAGATGTAGAAACCGATAGCACAGGAGCCCGCGCCGAAAATAAAAACATACCAGGCGATGGCAAGTTTGATAATAATAGATTACCTGGACTTATCAGTGTAGCCATAGGACGTGTAGATTTCAGTAAGTTATCTGCTTTTAAAGAGTCTGAAGTGCAACTCACCAAAAGATACTTAGCAAAAGTGCACGCTTTTAAAATGGGTGAGACAGTTACTCAAAATAAGGGGATAGTAGAAGATAATTTTAGTGGGTATGCAGAAGGTTTTAGCTCTTCGGCAATTAGAAATATAACTGCGGTATGCGGACCAAACTCCATTTTACGAGGTGATATTTTTGCCAATTCAGACACAGCCGATTTTCTATTTTCATACACCTGTGGTGGTGGATATTATAATTCTTGCAGTGGTGTTGGAAATTCAACTAATTACAAAACACAAAATGGTGCTGCTTTCAATTTTATTTTCGGAAGTTACTTTGGTGATTTTGACATTGACAATAATTTTATGAGAGCTAGTATGGCCAGCACCAAGCTTGGCTTTGGATGCGTATGGAGTGGCAGACCTAAGTGGGTATGGCATACCATGGCGCTAGGAGATAACTATGCAGGCATAGCGATACGCTCACAAAATAATTGGCAAGACTACGACGGAAATTATTACCAAAATGGCGTTCACATGAACTTGCTAGGCGATCCTAGCCTTAGAACCCATTTTATTTCACCACCAACCAATCTATCTTTAAGCATACAAGACAGTGATCAAAAAGTAAAATCTTCATGGACAGCAAGCAGCGACATGAATGTATTGGGATACTACATTTACCGAAGTGCAGAAGAATTTGGTTCATATACATTAGCATCTAATAATATCATTTCAGGGACTACATATGTAGATGAGTCACCACTGAATGGCAAATCTTACTACATGGTTCGCGCTGCAAGAGAAACTGAAACGGGTAGCGGAAGCTACATTAACCTGAGCTTAGGAACTAAAAACAGTGTACAGCGAACAGCTAAAATAGCAGCAGTTGGTAGCCAGGCGTTAAAACTGTACCCAACGATTACGAATGCTACGCTTACCCTTGAAAACCAAAGTAATAAGACATTTAGCTATTCTATTATTAACGCTATTGGGATGGAAATGCAACGGGGTAAAATAGCGGGAATTAAAACAACAATTGATGTAACACAACTAGGAAGTGGCGTGTACTATCTCTTGCAAGATGGCACAACCCACCGCTTCGTAAAGTACTAGCGACTAAAAAAAGACTTGTTTGCTCTTTGATAATAAGCCTTTTCAATTGGAGGATTACAGGCAGAAAAAAGATAGTTTTTCTGCCCTAAATCAAAATACTGAGTGCAGTTGGGCGACACCATAGTTATACCATCGTGATAGGAATAAAACGCTCGATTACTCGGTTTTATAATTGGATGCTGCGCAAATGAAGTGGTGTCTCCCAAGAACCAAGCAATCGTCGCAGGAATATCTGCTTGACTTACAATTTCATTAATAATAGCAGGCTTATGGACAGCTCCACCTATCATAAGTAAGGGAATTTTGAAGTTTATTGCATCATAAATTGGTGCGTTATCTGGCCGAATAGTGCCATGATCTGCCGTAATAATAACCAAGGTGTTTTTCCATTTTGGGGACGCTTTGAGTTTGGAAATCATAACACCTAAGCAACTATCTGTATAGGCAATGCTGTTGAGATATGGTTCCTTTTTAGCATTAAAATTAGGCACATCAAAGGGTTCATGACTGCTTAATGAGAATATCATTTTGAATTGCGGTTGTTGTTCCGCAAGAAAATCATTGGCAAATTCATCAAAGACTACTTCATCATGAACTCCCCAAGCATTTCTATTCATTGAGTTAAAAGACCATTGTGATTTTACCTTATCCGCATCTTTAAAAAGCACTTTTATATTGGCAAACTCCAAGTTCCCACCGTAATAAAAAGAAGTTTTGTAATTTGCTTTAAACAGTTGAAAAATATTAGGTACTGCTGCCAGTTCTGCCGGAAAATTGGTTAATGTTTGCCTAGCCCCACTTGGAATTCCTGTGGTAATTGCGAGTAACCCTTTATCCGATCGAAAACTGGATGCATATGCATTTTTAAAACTCACTCCTTGAGACATCAACTCATCTAGCTTAGGGGTAGCTCCATATGTTGGACCACTTAAAAAGCCAACGGCTTTAGCACTAAAACTTTCGAGTACAATTAAGATAATGTTGGTAGAATCATTTACCACAACCAAATCAGCATAGTCGTTCTTAGGTATTGTATCCGTAAGTAAAGCTATGACTTCTTCATCGTCCTCAAAAAATTCCAAAGCAGCATGTTTATCTCTTTCTACTTCTGTGGCTAAAAAATTCCAAACTGCATTTACAGCAGTATTATTGTACAAATTATTTGAGCTAAAATAGGCACTTGATACATTAATAGGCACTTTATCTATGCTCCCTCTGATGAGTCCAATACTACATACCAAGAGCAACAGGGTGCTCGGCCATGTATGCGCAACTTTATGAACCAAAAGATGTTGACCATACCTATAAAACCAATACGCTGCTAACACGATAAAACTTAATGCAATGACATAAGTTGACGTTTCAATAGAATCTAAACCTGCATTTTCTTTGCCTAAAAACTGGGTAAATCCTAAGTTGGTTTTTTGGCCCCAATAATTGAAAAAATAAGGATCTACTGCTACTACTATTGTAATAAACAGCCAAATAAGCCACCAATAAACTAACGAGAAAATAGCCGAAAAACGAGGAAAGACTAACGCCAGCAATCCTAGCAATAATGGGAATACCATTACATATCCAAGTATAGATAAATCAAGTCTGATTCCATTCCACCAGATTTCAGGAAAAGAAAGCACATCTTCAAAAGACGCCATATTAACCAGTAAGAAATACAACTTGGCTGCCGCAAAAAGGAGCAGAATATATTTTGCAGCTCTTAAATAATATGTATATGCGCCTACCAAAATCGTTGTATATCTACTTCGGGCTGCAAAGGAGTGTTATTTATCAGATATTCTGACATTTCTTGGGTTAAAAGTGGGGCTAAACTAACCGATTTGCTTCCCATACCATTTACAAGGTGCATATTTTTATGCAGAGGGTGAGTACCTAATATTGGCTTTCTGTCAATAGAAGCAGGTCTGATACCGCAGTAATGTTCTACGAGAGTGTACGGTGAGTTTAATGTTTTATCGAGTTTTACGAGCAGGTCATTTTTCATCATCTCTGTGGGAAATTGCGAGCTATCTCCTTGACTATAAGTAGACCCAACGCGCCATCTTCTATCATATAAATGTTGTAGGAAAACAGAACCTAGATATATATCACCCTTGGGAGCAAGTTCTGTGTCTATCTCTATCAACTCACCTTTGGTAGGCACTACATTGAGTAACGTATTGAAGTAAGGATTTTCCATTACTTTATATCCTTCACAAAAAACAATATGCTTAAACTGTAAATTACCATACCTGTTTTCAGCCATATTTAATAGCCCAAAATCAAATTTAGAATTATCTGTTGGAAGATTTTCATAACATGCTTTTAGGAATAATCGTGTATCTAACTCCCCGCCTTGATGCACATTAAGTATCCCGAAATTTGTATCTAACCCAGGAATAGGCTCCGGACTAAAATCACAAAAACCAACATACTTGCTTTGATGTGCCTTACTCAGCCAAATATTTTGCTCTCCAGCGCTTGCAATTATACGCCGCATCGTACAGGGTTTATAAAAATGAGCATCGAGTCTATTTTCTAAATCCTGATAAAAATCAGTCAATCCATTAAAAAATTCATTAGCTCGCCAACCAATCGTAAAAAACTTCCCAACCAATGGATTGGCCAGTCCTGCAGCTACAATAGAACTTTGATTGCTATTCGCTTCATCAAAAACCAACGTAGTGCCTCCCTGATTTTGCAAGGCGAGTTGCATAAGGCGACCAGAGATACCACCTCCTACGATAATAAAGTCGATAGTTTCTGACATTTTGGGCAAAGATAGTCTGCCATTTATTTATGTTATTTGCACTATGCAAAAAATAACAGGAATTATAGTATTTGTAGCTTTGATAGCTATTGCCTCTATGGTGAGCTGCAAAGACATAATTAATATACCAGAGACAGCGTATGTTGACAGTCTGGCTCCTGTTGTGAAATTAATCTCACCCATAGCAGACGATGTTTTTATAGGACAGACCTCTATTCCTATACACCTGGAGTTAAGCGATGATTATGAGCTAGCATCTGTTACCGTAAGAATAGACCCTTCTGATATAACCCTTGCACCGTTTATCTTAACACGCGACCTTACCGGCCTGACAACATACAACTTAGAATCCACATACACTTTACCTACCTCAAAAAGTATGGTATACGAAGTCAATATAACTGCTTTAGACTTTGTAGGAAATGCTCCCCTACCCATTCAATATACTTTTACGGCTAAGTAATCATTCATGAGAATAAGAGCTCTCTTATACTTTCTTGTTTTAGTCTGCGTGCAAATGGCACAGGCACAACTCCTGGATACTTCAGATGTGCATACATTTAAACGCATAGAAGTTTCGACCATTTCCGAGTCTGGTATACACTTATTAAATCTAGATTCTACCCACGTAGACACCACGGTAAACCTTTTTTACAACTACTATGCACCGTACAAAACAGATTTTCCTTTTTTAGATCAGGGGTTAGAAGGCTCAGCACTTTTACCATTAGCAGCTTCTCACGAGCGAGAACTCAATTTTAATATAGGAATGCATAATATGGATGCATATTTCTTTGATCATTCCATAAACATATACCAAACCAAACGACCATTTACAAGACTTAACTACTCTCAAGGTGCCAAAGAAATGATTAACATGGAGATAAGCCATGGGCAGCAAATTTCAGAAAGACTTGCTTTTGGGTTAGATTACAGACGTCTCAAAAATCAAAATTTTTATTACTCCAATCTGCCAAGTGCTTCTACGCTTAGGATGAGTAATTTATTCAACTCAAAATTTTACACCAGCTACTATAGCAAAGACAGAAAGTATGAGTTAATCACCTCATACTTGTGGAACAGATCCATCAATGCTGAAACCGGCGGTGTAGCTTCTGATTCTATTTTCAACACACAAGTAGATAGAGATAAATTACAAAACAATGCAGCTAATTATACCTCTGCAAAAGGCACTCAAGCCCAAAACAGCTTTAGAGTTACCCAATATTTTAGACCAGGAGGTAAAAGCACTGATAGCACATTAGACTTAACGTTACAGCAATTTAATGCTCAGTTTTTTTTAAAATCTGAGTTAACTCACAACCGTTTTGAGTTTGAAGATAAGGCGCCAGATAGCACCAATTACGGCAAAAAAACGGATTCATTCTTGGATAGTATAAATCACCGTTCTATACAAAATGAATTTGGCTACATGATCAAGATCAAGCCACTTCGTCTTTCGGTAAGTTTATCACATGCCATAGATAGAGTCTACCAAAATGGGAATATTGTAAATTTTAACAGCGTTTATTTACAAGGAATTACCCAGTTTAAAGTTAAACAGTTTTCCATAGATGCTAACGCACGTTTTGGTCTTCTCGGCTATAATCTAGGCGACTATCATATAGAAGGAGAAGCCACTACTTTATTTAAATTGTTTAACCTTAAAGGAGGAATTAGATCTCAATTAATAGAGCCAAGTTATACTGAAATAATGCGTTATTCACCGGTGATTTCTTGGAAAAATCCTTATAAAAAGATAGCCAACAATCAATTGTTCGGTGAAGCAGGTATCCATCTAAAACAACATCAACTTAGCGCAGAGATATTACTGGAAACCATCAATAATTTCATCTACTACAACCAAACAAATACCATTAATCAAGCTACTACTTTAGTTAGCCTGCTTCGTACTCAGTTTAGTTATAGATTAAACCAAAAATACTTTGGCGTAAATGCAAACATGGTATTACAAAACTCATCCAATCAGCAAGTTTTGCCAAGACCAAATACGGCCGCTAGCATAAACCTGTATAGCAAATTTGCCTTGTTTAAGAAAAACCTAAAAATGCAGGCGGGATTCCGTATCTTTTGGTTTAGTCAATTTGACGCTCCGATGTACAATCCATATACCAAGCAATGGCATAACAGTAGCACGGCTTTTACGATGTATCCCCCGGTCAATGTTTACGCTAATGCCAAGGTCAAGAATTTCTATTTAGGCGTAGAATTTTTTCATACACAACAAGGTCTAATGGGTGATGCGTATTACAGTTCTCCAACTTACCCAATGATGCCTCGTTCTATGAGGCTTAATATCCGTTGGGATTTAAACAACTAAATTTCTTTTAACGTATAAATTTCTACTCGTTTATTTTGATCTTCCTGCGCCTTACTTGCCGGGAATTTGAACTTCATTCTTGAGTTACTCATACCTACATAGGTTAAGCGTTTTTGATCTACTCCACTTCTAACCAAATAATCGTTAATGGCTTTCGCTCTTTTATAACTTAGCTCTTTATTATATTGACTTTGAATAGCGTTCATAGGTCTATCAAGCGGATAATTCATATGACCTTGAATTTCTATAAAGGAAACTGAATTGCGCTGAAGCAAAGCCAATAGCTTATGTAATTCAGGAGTACTTTCAGGCTTTATCTCATCTGTATCCGTAAAAAAATAAATATTATTAAACGTAAAGCTGCCTGTAATTTTAACTTTTGCCAGTTCCAATGTATACACTAGTGTATCTCTAGGCTTATCTATATCAGAAGAAGGCACATCATAATACACGGACAGATAGTTAACCGCAGAAGCTGAAATTTTTAATTCTTCACCAAGCATCTCAAAGGTCCCCGAAATGCCGCTTTTACTTGTCGTGGCAAAACGCATCTCTTGATCTTTATAGTCGAATCCAATGGAGGCATTTATTGGCTTTTTTGTTTTTTTATCTATAGTCTTGATTACTATAAACTTAGGCGGACTTAACCTGGACTTATTATCTGTTTCGTAAATAAAAAATATTTTTGCTCGCCTATTCTCCTTTTGATTTTGTGATATCACCTGAGACTCCCCAAAACTTTCCGTTTTAATAAACCGATCAGGCACTCCCATTTGCACTAGTGCTTGAACAGTCGACTGAGCCCTTTTGGAGGCTAAAACTTGATTATATTGAGCTGTTGCAAACGTGTCTGTGTGTCCCTCCACGTATATTTCTTTGATATTGGTACCTCCTATTTGCAGAATTTTACTGGTTAGCAAATCTTGTTGCTCTGGACTAACGACATAACTGTCAGAATCAAAATAAATATAAAAATCAGTAGAAGTGAGCGAGTATAGTTGAGCGCGTGATGGTAAAGAGAATAGGGTAAGCATTGTTATCCATAAGATCAACGATATTTTTTTTTGACTCATGCGCATTCTACAAAGTACGGGTATAACGTAAAAAAAATCCCGGCCGTATGGTCGGGATTTTTTTTATATCAATAAGGATTATTTGACTATTCAACGACAACGTTCCAATGGTCAAATTCCTTGTTTTTTAAAAACTTAACACTATCTAGGTCCTCCTTTAAATCTAAGATAGGTTGATAGTGATTAGAGTCAACCTCAAAGGCGTCACTTCCTATTGTGATACTATTAACATAAGTAATTGCTGCTGCCGTGCCAGTAGCGAACATACACTCTATATTACCCTCTGCTAAATCTTTCTTGAAATCAGCGGCAGAAGTACTTCCTTCTATTACATCAAGACCTTTTGCTTTAGCCAGTTGAATTACACTATCTCGGGTTATTCCTTTTAGTATACTATCATGAATCTCTGGGGTATGCACTGCCCCGTCTTTTACATAGAAAAAATTAGCACTTCCCAGTTCTTCTAAGGTACATCCGTTGGTAATATCAGTCCATAATATCTGATCATATCCTTTATCTCTTGCCAACTCTGTTGGGTAAAATGACGCCGCATAATTACCTGCTGCTTTAGCAAAACCAACACCACCGCGCGCTGCTCTTCTATGCGTTTGTTCCAAAAATATATTTAGTGGTTTATCGTAGTAAAATCCAACAGGACACGCAATTACCATAAATCTGAATTTTTTACTGGATACCGCTTTTAGCGTATGATCCGTACTTATCATAAATGGTCTTAAATAAAGAGATCCTTGCTCCTTTGTCGGAATAAAATCTTTTTCTAGTGCCACATATTTCTTAATTGCCAATAAGGTTTTATCAGGGTCTAAGGAAGGCATTTGCATGCGCGTCGCAGACTCGTTAAATCTGGCGATGTTGCTTTGCAATCTAAATATATTAACCTGGTTGTCATCATTTTTGTATGCCTTAAGACCTTCAAAAATTGCCTGGCCGTAATGCAACACCGAACTAGCGGGGTGCATGGTAATCGGCTTTAATGGCTCAATGTGAAATTCGCCCCATGACTCTCCATCAAAATCACAAATAAGCATATGATCTGTAAAAATTTTTCCAAAATCTAACTTTTCAAAATCAATACTACCTAGTGTAGATTCTTTAACTCGTTCTATATGCATGAATGGTGCAATAATAACACGAGTCGCGCGAAGTAAGCTAATTACGAGTGAATAGTTGGTGAATCTTATCGTCGATTAAGATCAACTGACCGCATTTTTAAAAAAAATATTCATAAATAGTTCGTCAATATTCACTAAAAGTTCCAGAAAATGACGTTGATTTGCTAGGTGATTGAGTTGGAACTATCTGATATAGCCTTGTTATACAAAACAGTAGTGGTATTGCCACAAGACAAAACGACTAAAGCTGTAATTGAAACTACTACAACCGTAAATGCTGATGTTCCTCAACTTGTAAAGGCAGAAAGAGCCGATCACATTGTAGAACCTGAAACACCAAAAAAGGTAGAGCATCCCTTTGTTATTGTTACAAGTTCCATTCTAAAGGACAAATACCTTCAACCAGATAGTTCGTTCACTAAGATAATACAAGCACTTCAAATTCCGCAAGTTGCCGAGTATGTCATACAGGAAGATGCATTTACTGCAAACCAAGATTTATACCGCTGTATTTGGGCTATTGGCATCAGTCCTGCCACCTCTGAACATTTGCATAATTTAGGGCATCAGAATCTGCTCATATCCCCAGATGTTCTAAGCTTAACCAGCACAGAAGAAAAGACTGCTATGTACGCACCTCTCAAGCAGTTTATAGCGAGTAATCAAAAAGAGATTTCCAAGCTTTAATCTTTGTTAAAGGCTGATTTTATTTCCCATTTTCCTAATGTAACCTTTTTAGTAATCTTCTGTTGCTCGTCAGCTATTTTGAGTGAATATACTTAAGAGGTGTGCGATAGCTATATGTCCAATAAACACATGAATTATTATCTTTGCCTACTTTCTTAATCAGAAACCAAATAAATGCTAACCAAAGACGATTTTACGAAATACAAACACCAATCTTTTTTTTTAAAGCTAAAAGAGTTAGTAGCAAATCCAAACACCAATCCATTTACATTTAAAATGGTTTTTTTTGGCGGCACAGGTGCAGTTGGAGGACAAGCCGTAATAGAAGTGCTTGAATCTTACGCTTACATGAAAAATGCAAGTATAGAGGAACCCAACGCAAGGCCGCAACTAGTAATCACGGGCATCAATAAATCTCAAATAGAGCAGTTTTGTGGTAAGCTATTTCAAGTATTTGGCAAGCAACAATTTAAAACCGTCGCTGAGCAAGGAGACGAATCTGTTTTACTTTATGATGGATTTGTAGAACTTCATTTTAAAACATTGATGGCTATTCCTAAGTTTCAAACCGACTTAGAAGAAGCACTCAAAAACATAGATAATAAGCAAGCTAAAATTGATTATCTAATTGCGGAAGCCAGCAGGACGACTTCTCCGTTTGAGGCATTTATTAAAGAAATAAAAACAGAACTTGGCATAGCGCCAGAAGACAAAATACGAGCTGTTTTTAGCGGTATACCGGTACCCAGTGTCGCCACATATCACTTCGAAAATATAGATATACTCCTTGATAAACACGGTTTATCTGACGGCGATGATGAGAAATTAATAGAACGCTCCATAAAAAAAGAAATACTCAAAGGCCTTGCAGAAGACTTTGGTGACATCAAAAAACATCACGCCGAAGAAGTACTTATGGCGCATACTACCTCGGTAGGTGGCATGTATCAAATTATAGATGGTGAACCTGTAATTAAATTAGGTTACGCTCACTCTTCTTTGGGTTTCTTGCTCAAAGAAAAACAATTCTATGCCAACGAGTTAACCATACACTACTCTAATTACGGCCTAAAGAGCCTGGTAACAGCGAGTGCGATTGGCATAGATTATATTTATGCAAGCAGCACTCTGCCATTGAGCAGTGGCATCTCGCGTAAGTTTAGACAAGCATCCGAAAACAATACATTACCTTTTGATTTAAAAGTCACTTTTGATCAAAAAAGTGACCGTTTACTAAATAAAGTTTTCGAAGCTAAAAGCATAGCCGTTAACCATCCTATTTCAAACTCGGCAAGTAATACCATAACTAAAAGCAAGTTAGATTATGGGCATGAGAATGACAACATCCCTGATCTTCACGTAAACTATGCACTAAGAAGTGGTGAAAATGGACTTTTCTCGCTAGATAACGCTTATGCATTATATCTCAATATGAAAATCGCTTCTCAAGAAGAGTTGGCGCATGTATTGGTGAGCAATGCATTGCTAGGCGATGACCCGCAAAAACCTTGGTTTGACACCAATGGCATTTGCTATTATACGCAAACGGATAATTCTAGTCTTGTATTTGCTTTACTTAACAATAGAAAAGAATTCAGACGCTACCAAACTAGTGCATTTACTACAAAAGCATTTCAAGAGCTAGGAAGTAGCAAGCACCAAGCAGAGCTTCACATGCACGGTTTATTCATGTTAATGCATAAGCTCAAAAACCTAAACTCTAAACAAGTAAGCGACCAAGTAACCAGTAAGTATGAAGAGCAAGAAGTAAAGCAGTGGGTGGATGCAAATACTTCTAAATTACGCTTAGAAGATGTGGTAGAATACGGTAGGGATATTCCAAGCCTATCTAAATCGTTTAGTGATTTATTTGCTATTCAATCTGCGGAAGATCTGGCGCTTTATACAGGCTTTAAAGGCGGATTAAGTGGATTTACACTAACGTTTTACAACGGTTTATTTTCGGCGGTAAATAAGACTATAAATGCTATCACGTCGTTGGGTACTCCCATTATTTTCCAGAATGCGCACGGGAAAGATGAAATTCTTTCGGGACCCTATTTTGCACCACTTGATCTAGTACTTAGCACTAACTATACATTAATCGAAAAAATAGATTCACTCTGTAAAGAACAGCAGCTAGATAGAGAAGTATTTATTAACTGGCTAGTATGTAACAATGGATTTGTAGATTTACGTCCCAATGCTGTGTTAAATATGGCTAAAACCTACATTGGAGGTTTAACAGACCAAATACATATACTACAAACAGAGGAGGCATTCAGAGAAGCAATCAATAATTTGAAGCTAAAAAATGCGCGTAACATAAAAGAGAACTACCATTATAACACCAGTGGATTATTAGCCTATTGTGGCAGAATAACGGGCTTATATGAACAACTAGAGCAGTTTGATTTAAGTTTGGGCACCTACAATGGATGGAAAGCGCTATTCCCAATAGACGGAAATGAGAATCATATACTTATCCCAGGATTGGTGGAGGCTATGCGTCACTATTCCGAAGGTTTGGGCAAGATAACCGGCACGGAATTCTTGTATCCGAGATATGGTTATTTTGGGTAAGAAAAGCAGGGATTAAAGCATTACGCCTTAGCGTTACTTCTTTTTTTCAAAGCACCTTAACATATAAGGTATTTTTACTTTTACTACTTTTTCAAATAACCATTACAAGCACAAAAAAATCCGCTTTCGCGGATTTCTTTTTACATTAAGTATTAAATAAAAAAATATGAATTCACTAATCTACATTATCATGCAGAAAAGAGTTATTAGTACGTAATTCTGGCTTTCTATCTGGTTCCTCTATTAAGCTGGTACGTGATATTTCGCTGTCACTAGAATGAATTACTTCATCTAACAAAACACCTTTTCGCTTATAAGCGGGTACATTTTCCAGTTCTTCCAGCCCGTTTACTTTATTAGAAGTCTCGTTTAATTCACGCAAATATTTCATTCTTTGTTTCATTTGCTCCGTCTTGCGGTCTACACTCAAAGAATCATTCATTTCCATATCATTTAACTGATCAAATATGGTGGTTTGTTTCTGCGTAATGAGCGAGTTCTTAGTAATTCCATCTTCATTGATATTGACCATACTAAGGTCAAATTCTATTTCTCGCTCAGTTATTAACTCTTTTTTATATCGATTATCATTTCTATCAAAACCGGTAGCAATTACCGTTACAGAAATAGCTCGGCCTAACGAAGCATCATAACATAATCCACATTTTAGAGTAGCATCTCTACCTGCTTCATTTTGCAAGAACTCATTGATTGCGGCATACTCATCCATAGTCGCTTCTTCTTCGCCATACGATATATTAACCAGTAAGTCACTTGCTCCCTGTATCTTATTATCATCTAGCAATGGCGAGTTAAGTGCTTGGTTTACCGATCTCATAGCGCGATCTTCACCTTCGCTTAATCCCATTCCCATAATAGAAACCCCACTATTACTCATAGCGGTTTTCACATCTTCAAAATCGACGTTTATACTTCCTGCTATAGTTATAATCTCAGCGATACCTTTAGCTGCAGTAGTGAGCACGTTGTCTGCATGTCCAAATGCTTTGCTTATAGGTAAGTTGCCATATATTTCTTTGATTCTATCGTTAGAGATGACTAGAAGTGAATCTACACTTTCTCGCATTTCTTCTATACCGTGAAAAGCAGCATCACATCTTCTGCCACCTTCAAAGGTAAATGGAGTGGTAATGATACCAACGGTAAGAATACCCATATCTCTAGCAGCCTTGGCTATAACAGGAGCGGCACCAGTACCAGTACCTCCTCCCATTCCGGCAGTGATGAATACCATTTGAGTATTTACTCCAAAAGAATTGATAATATCTTTGATATTTTCTTCCGCAGCTTTTCTACCTACTTCAGGGTTTGAGCCAGCACCTCGGCCTTCGGTAAGTTCGTTACCTATTTGTATTCTATTTGGTATTGGGCTGTTTTCTAACGCTTGCGCATCGGTATTACATATAAAAAAGTCAACTCCATTTATACCTTCACGATACATGTGATTAACTGCGTTTCCGCCTCCACCTCCAACACCCACAACTTTAATAATGGATGATTTGTCTTTTGGTAATTCTACTGTGAAACTCATACGTTTTTTTTATTATTTATAATCAGGTACATCTGCTTCGTCTTTCAACCAATCTTTAATTCGCTCAAATAACGGAGACTTTCTTGGTGTTACTACATCCTCTACAGATCCAGCAACGATATTTATTTGACTTCGCTCTTCGGCTAATCCTCGCAATACCAATCCTACACTAGTTGCATAAATTGGGCTTTTTACTTCGTCTACCATACCCTTTGCCAAATGCTCATTAGGGTAACCTATACGCGCATCCAATCCTGTAATAAATTCTGCTAACTGAGAGATATGTTTTAGTTGAGACCCTCCGCCGGTAAGTACTATACCTCCCGCAAGATTTTTAACATTACTAGCCTTTATTTCATAATACACTAATTCCAATATTTCTTCTACCCTAGCTTGGATAATCATAGATAAGTTCTTAATAGAAATCTCTCTCGCCTCTCTGCCTCGGATACCTGGAATACTTACAATTTCATTTTCACTTAGTTCATTGGCTAACGCGCTGCCAAACTTAATTTTAAGTGACTCTGCATGAGCCTTCATTACATTACATCCTTCTTTAATGTCTTCTGTAATAATGTTGCCTCCGTAGGGTATAATGGCTGTGTGACGAATAATACCGTCATGGAAAATCGCTACATCTGTAGTCCCACCACCTATATCAACTAATACCACACCTGCTTCTAACTCCTCTTTACTTAACACCGCTTCTGCTGAAGCCAATGGTTCAAGGGCAAGTTCAGAAACTTTAAGGCCCGACTTTTCTACACATTTGTAAATGTTTTTAGCCGCAGAAATTTGACCAGTTATAATGTGAAAATTTCCTTCTAGTTTCACCCCAGACATTCCCACCGGATCCAGAATTCCTGGTTCATCATCTACCGTATAATCTTGTGGAAGCACATGAATAATCCTGTCGCCTGGTTTAACTGCCAGCTTAAACATATCATTCTCTAGCTTTTCCAAATCATCTTTATTGATTTCAGACTCACGATCGTTTCTAATAATCATTCCTTTGTGCTGCAAACTATTAATATGCGCTCCAGCAATGCCAACTTGCACCTTTCTAATGTCTACATTAGATTTTAAGGCAGCTTCTTTAATCGCTTCTTGTATAGCCAGTACTGTCTTATCTATATTAGATACCACGCCTCGTGTAACGCCTCCATGAGATGACACCTTGCCCATCCCTAAGATATCTACCTTACCATATTGATTGGCTCTTCCTACTATTGCACATACTTTAGTAGTGCCTATATCTAGACCAACGATTATTCTTTCTTGAGATTCTGCCATAATATTATTTACAAACGATTTGGTTCTTATATTTTAAATTTATAGTGTGATACTTTTCCCATCCTATATGATTAAGTCCTTCTTGGTAGAAGAGTATTAACTTTTCAAACTTCTCTGCTATAAGCGTCGTATCACCAATAACTATCCTTTGGTTCTTAATTTTAGGGATAATTAC